>Ga0214919_10001252_pt1 | contig 42101 bp, 34 predicted proteins | sample LL1503_MetaG_FD_177994 | JGI IMG/M metagenome (GOLD analysis project Ga0214919, IMG submission 177994) | Freshwater microbial communities from Lake Lanier, Atlanta, Georgia, United States - LL-1503 | ecosystem: Environmental > Aquatic > Freshwater > Lake | place: USA: Georgia | collected... | reverse complement strand
TTGTAATTTCAACAGCACCTGCTGTTCTATAACCAGTTTCTACATCCACTAATTCAGCCATGCCGTTCTTTATGATCGCAATTTGTTTGCTCTTAGATTCAGGAATAATCACATTCGTAGGCACCATTATAGTGGGCTTTTTCACAGTCTCACTTAAGTAAACCTTTACATATGCACCAGGTAACATTTTACCTTGTAGTTGTGCACGCACTTTAATATTTCTAGTAGTAGCAATAATTTGTGGCTCTATGGCAAATATGCTAGCATTCATTTTTTTATTGGAACCATCAATACCTTCTACTTGTATAGTCTTGCCCACTTTTATGTAATTTTCAAACATTTCAGGCACTGTAAAATCTATTTTAAGTTTATCTGTTTTTTGTAAACTAGCAATTGTAGTAGTGGTATTTACGAAAGCGCCAAGACTTACTTGTCTTAAACCAATTTGTCCTGTAAAAGGAGCTTTCATAATAGTTTTTTCAATTAAGGATTGGGTATAAGCTAAATCCGCTTTTGAACTTTTCACTTGTTGTAAAGAAATATCATAATCGCTTTGATTAATCCCTTTCACTTTTAACAATTGTAAATTTCTTTGCTCATTAATAGTCGCTAATTCTAACTGTACTTTAATTTTTTCCAATTGAGCTTGTAAGTCTGCATCATTCAATTTTGCTAAAACAGTTCCTGCTTGAACCATTTTACCCTCTGGAATTTGTAAATAGGTAATTCTACCATTGGTTTCTGGACGCAGTTCAATAGACTCAGTCGCCAAGACTGTTCCAGTCACTTCTACCGATTTATCTACTATTTGAGTAGCCGCTAGTGCAACGTCAACAAAAACGGGTGCATTCGCATTGAACTTGTCAAAACTCTTTGACTTTTCTTTACATCCAACCCCTGCAATTATGCAGACAAAAGAAAGAATAAATAATTTTCTCAAAACGGTCATTTTTAGTGACTCAAGATAGCCAAAAATTGCCTTTTTTAAAAACAAAATAGATGAGTGGTGGCCTAGCTAGCCTTGCGTTCCAATGGATTCTATTGGGTCTTTTTAAATTCTTCGAATTTCTTTTCTATATAATAGCCCAATTCTAGGTCGTTTAATAAGCCTAGGACCTCATAAGAAGGCCTGCAAAAATTCATAAAACGGTCTAATTCCTCCCCTTCTAAATGGGTCAGCTTTATAACAAATCTCTTGGTAAAACGGTAGCCTACATATTTCTCCTGTTCTTGAGAAAGTAAACGCTTTTGTAAAAATTGTAAGTTTCGATTTCTCTTCACCCGAAACATATTTATGATTTCATCTAAATCAAATCCAACTGTTAAACCATTGGAGCCAAATAGTTGTTGTCCGCCGCTGAGTCTAATACCAGGAGCCCGATAATTAAAATATTTAGCGTAATCAATTCGGTTTTGAATAGAGTCCAATTTATAATAACTATTTCTAACACGCACTTCTGGTAAATCAAAACCAGCAACATGAATCATGACATTAAAATTGCGCAGGTCTTCAATGGTGTCAATAGGATACTTATGGGTTGTCTTTCCGAATAAGGAAAACCAAAGAGAATCTTTGGCTTTAACATAAATTAAATAACGTCCTAAAGAATCGGTGAAAGCATGATTTGTATTACTATATACAATTACGGCTTCAATAGGTCTTCTTCCTGATATATCATACACCACGCCGCTAACCGGAATAGTTTGTGCATTCATTTTGAAAGCAAAACCAAGTAATAAGATTATTATATATTTAAACCGAGTGTTCATAGCGTCTGCAATATTAGTAAGACAAGTTTACATAACTGCGTTTTACTTTATAATTAACAGGTTTTTACCTTTTTATTAAAAAGGCCAATTCGTATTTATAAAAGTAAGTAAAAAGCCAAGGGCGATAGTAGATAAAACAACCCACTGCGCTGCTATTTTTTGTTTATAAATTAAATAGGTACTTGCGAGGAACACAAAAATATAGGTATAAAAAGTAGGTGAAGAGTAGTACTCTGTTTTAAGGGAAATGCCTCCTATTAAATGAAGCGTAGCCCCAAGCATGACGCCCACTACAGCTGCATAGATGCCCTCCAAAGACCTATAAAAAATAGCATACTTTTTTAAATTTTGCCAGATAGGAAAAAAGAATAAAACAATTAAAAAACTGGGTAAAAAAATGGCAAGGCTTCCCATGAAAGCTCCCATTATTTGTATGGGCATTGATTTTTCTTTTAGAGCCATCACACTAGTATAACTTGCCACGGAGAACACAGGACCAGGCATGGCTCTCACCATACCTGCACCCATTAAAAAAGATTCACCGGAAATTTTTAATACATCTCTTTTATTTTTCTTCACCCTATCCGAATTGGGTCTTGCCACATACTGCTCATACATCATTGGAATTAATACATCTCCTCCTCCAAACACAAAACTTCCAAAACGATAATTGTTTTCTAATAAATTAATAATTTTATGTTGCTGCCAATTTTTTCTGGTAGCTTCTTCAGATACAATACCCACTGCTAAAAATAAAAATATAAAAATAAATAAGGCACCCCATTTAAGGGTTTTTGGCGCAGTGCCATTGTTGGGAATTCTTTTTTGACTAAAGTTAGTTACGATACCTGCAAGTATAATAACAACTGGAATAGTCCAAGGAGATTTAAAAGCTAAAAAAACAAAAACCGCCGTTGCTATAAAAATAATTTTAGTGATAAGGCTGTTAATTGCTTTTTGATATAATACAATGGTGGCACTTACAATAAATCCAATGGCCATGGGTTGAATTAATATAAAACTTTGGAGACCCGCTCTCATATCAAAATAGTTATAAGCAATTGCTGCCATGCACATTAAAAAACTAGCAGGTAAAATCCAAACAAGTAAGGTCAAAAAAGCAAGTGGTGTACCGCCCCTTTTAAATGCTACTAAAATTATAGTTTGAGTAGAGGATGCACCTGGAAGTAGTTGACAAAAAGCATTGTATTCCATTAGCTCCTCGCTGGTAATATCCTTTCGCTTTTCTACAAAGCGTTGTTGCATGAGGCCTAAATGTACTTGTGGCCCACCGAAAGCGCTAATACTGTGCTTTAAAACAGCAGTCAAAAAGGGGATATGGCGAAGTAATTTCAATATTTAATGCTATACCCTAAAAATAATTAAATTTTAGGGTATATAACCCAATTATCCTTAAACAAACTCTTAAATCGATTGTCTTATAATAGAGCTGATGATTATCATATTGTCAAGTCAAGTTTACTTCATTCAAGTTAATTACATTTTATACCTTTACATCTTATATTGAAAAAGTATATAAATACCTATATTATGAAAGTCCTTTTACCCTTTATCGCTTTGTTTATTTTAAGTAGTTGTTCTAATAGCAATTATGCCAAATTGGAAGCTGTTTATGCTCAGCAAAAATACCAAGAGGTTCCTGACTATAGCAATTTGCAATACTGGGCTGCTCATCCTGATAAGAAGGATCCTTCCGATAGTGTACCTGCTCCACTGAAAGCTAGTTATACTCCTAATGATAAAATAGATATATTTTTTGTTCACCCTACTACTTATTTAGATAGCACTAGACCTTATGGATGGTCGGCTTCTTTGAATGATTATAAAACCAATCTGAAAACAGATTATCCAACCTTACTTAATCAAGCTTCTGTATTCAATGAGGCAGGTAGAATTTTTGCACCAAGGTATCGTCAAGCGCATATTAAATCTTACACACCCAATAATAAAGTAGATACGGGGTATGCAATGGCTGCTTTTGAATTAGCTTACCAAGATGTAAAAAAATCTTTTGAATATTATTTGGAGCATTACAATAATGGAAAACCCATTATTATCGCTTCTCATAGTCAAGGTTCTACCCATACCATTAGATTATTGAAAGAATTTTTTGATGGTAAACCCTTAAGTAAAAAGTTAGTAGTTGCTTATATAGTAGGTATACCCGTTGACCCTGCTATTTATACATCACTGAAGGCATGCGAAACACCTAATGCGACAGGATGTATTTGTTCTTGGAGAACTTTTCATGAAGGCTTTGTAACTGAGTTTGTGGAGAAGGAAAAATTTACAGCCATAGTAACCAACCCACTTTCTTGGACAAATACTATAACCAGTGTAGATAGATTTAAAAACAAAGGGGCTGTGCTTTATAACTTTAATAAAATAACACCTTATGTAGCCGGTGCTAAGAATCATAAAGGTGTATTATGGACAGAAAAGCCTCATTTTTTTGGTAGCTTTTTATACAAAACGGAGAATTATCATATTGCCGATTACAATTTTTATTACCTAAGTGTAAGAAAAAATGTAGCAGAAAGGGTAAATAGTTATTTAACCACAGGCAACGAGTTCACGCATTAATTTCCAACCACACTTAAAAACTTGATGCGCATTATTTTTAATTGCTCCCAAGAATAATTATTTTCACTTAATTCTTCTTGCGCAATTTGAAGTGAAGATGTTTCACAATTTTTGAAATATTCTAAAATTTCTTCTTGGTCATATTCATCTAGCCATTCATCAATGGCGTAATCTAAATTTAATTTAGTGCCACTAGCGGCAATGGTTTCCATTTCTTCTAATAAAGCTTCTAGCTTTAAGTCTTTATTTTTAGCAATGGTTTCTAATGGAATTTTTTTATCTACATTTTGAATAATGTAAATTTTATGATTGAACTTATTAGCCACGGACTTCATTACAAAATCATCAGGCTTCTCAATATTATTTTCAGTAACATATTTTTCTATCATGGCTACAAAGGGCTTGCCATATTTAATAGCCTTTCCCTTGCTTACACCTTGACATCTGTCTAATTCCTCAATACTAGTAGGATACAGTGTAGCCATATCTTGTAAAGAAGTCTCTAAAAAAATTACAAAGGGCGGTAGACTTATTTTTTTTGCTTCTTTTTGACGTAACTCTTTAAGCATTTCAAACAGAACTTCATCGGTAGATCCTGCCGATTCTGGGCCATCTGCTTCATCATCTTCAGCACCAGCATCTGCAAAAACATTATTTAAAACAATTTTAAAGCTGGTAGGTTTTTTTAAATACTTCTTACCCTTCTCAGTTAATTTAAGAAGGCCATATTCCTCTATATCTTTTTCAATTAAAGTTTCAAGCATAGCCTGTCTCACTATACTATTCCAAAATAATGGATCATGGTCTTTACCTGTTCCAAATTCGGGCAATTTTTCATGTCTGTATAAACCTAACTGAGGGGTATAATCCCCCATGATTACTTGTATTACATAATCCGCCACAAAACGCTCATTCAAAGCTTCAATCACTTTTAACAATTGGACCAGCTGTGTTTTTGCTTCAATTCTTTCTTTAGGTTGTAAACAATTATCGCATTTGCCGCAATTTTTATCTTCCCAGCTTTCTCCAAAATAATGTAGCAAACTTCGTCTCCGGCAAGCGCCACTTTCTGCAAAGGCCACTGTCTCATCAATTAACTGCGCCCCCACTTCTCTTTCACTCAAAGGCTTATCTCTTAAAAAATGTTCTAGCTTAGAAACGTCTTTATGAGAATAATATAAAATACAATTACCTTCTAATCCATCTCTACCTGCACGACCCGTTTCTTGGTAATAATTCTCAATAGATTTAGGAATATTATAGTGAATTACATAACGAATATCTGGCTTGTCAATACCCATGCCAAAAGCAATGGTTGCCACAATAACTTGCACCTCTTCGTTTAAAAATTGGTCTTGCCTATTGGCTCTTAATTTTTGATCCAAACCTGCATGATAAGCAACTGCTTTAATTTTATTCGCAATTAATAAGTCGGCTAGCTCTTCGGTGGTCTTTCTATTCAACGTATATATAATACCACTCTTGCCTTTATGTTGCGAGATGTACCTAACAATACTTTTAATAGTGACTTCTTTTTTTAATTTAGGCTGCACTTCATAATAAAGGTTGGCTCTGTTAAAAGAAGAAATTAAAACTTCAGGATCTCGAAGAGATAAATTTTTAACAATATCACTTTGTACTTTAGGGGTAGCCGTAGCGGTTAAAGCAATAATGGGCACAGTAGCGTCAATCTCTTCCATCATTTCTTTCAGCCTTCTATACTCTGGTCTGAAATCATGCCCCCATTCAGAAATACAATGCGCTTCATCTACTGCAAAAAAAGAAACATTTAAGTCGCTAAAAAAATCTAGGTTTTCTTGCTTGGTTAGGGTTTCAGGCGCTACATATAATAATTTAGTTTTACCACTTAGTAAGTCGTCTTTCACCAATTTAATTTGTCCTTTATTTAAAGATGAATTAAGAAAATGAGCCACTTCATCTTTTTCACTATAGCCACGCACCAAGTCGACCTGGTTTTTCATCAAGGCTATCAAAGGCGATACCACAATGGCGCATCCAGGTAACATTAAAGCAGGTAATTGATAGCATAAACTTTTACCACCCCCTGTTGGCATAATCACAAAAGTATCTCGACCACTCAATAGTGAGACAATGGCCTTCTCTTGGGTACCCTTAAACTCCTTGAATCCAAATTGATCCTCCAATGCAATCAATAATTCAGCACGGCTTACTGAATTATTCTTAGCCTTAGTAGGTGGAGCTTTCTTTATTGCTTTTTTGGTGGTCGCCATCTGTAATTATCTTAAAATCAGCTATTTCGGTATAAAATAGCTATATAAGTTAACGAATTTAATTCACTATTGCTCAACTCCCTTCATTTTTTTACTAAAAAACTTTTTTTTTAAGGATTTTTTAAAAATAGGGATGAATATGCTTGAAACGTTAACTTTGCTGATTCTTAAACTGCATATGGATAAACAAATAACCGCTATTGCCCAAAGAACGCTAGAAATTGAAGCGGCTGCCATTACTGGCTTACAAAAATTTATTGATGCCCCTTTTATAGAAGTAGTCAAAGCTATTTATAATACAGAAGGAAGATTGGTAGTAAGTGGCATAGGCAAAAGCGCCATCATTGCGCAAAAAATAGTAGCCACTTGTAACTCCACTGGAACACCTGCTTTATTTCTACATGCAGCCGATGCCATTCATGGCGACTCAGGTATGATTAATAAACAAGACTTAGTTTTAATTATTAGCAAAAGTGGAGAGAGTCCTGAAATAAAAAATTTAGTACAACTAGTCAATGGCTTTGGTAATTCTATTATTGCCATGGTAGGTAATACAGAAAGTTTTTTAGCAAGCCATTCAAAGTGGGTCATCAATACCACTATAGAGAAAGAAGCTTGTGCACATAATTTAGCACCAACTTCTTCTACTGCTGCACAAATGGCAATGGGAGATGCGATAGCTATGTGTTTAATGGAATTGAAAAAAATAAAGGCCAGTGATTTTGCTAAATTTCATCCTGGAGGAAATTTAGGAAAGAGGTTGACACTCACTGCCGGTCAAATAGCGCAAGCAAATCCAAAACCATCTGTAAAAGCAAGTACCCTTTTAAAAGAAGTAATACTTGTTATTTCAAAAAACAGATTAGGCGCTGCCGTGGTAATTGATGAAAATGAAAAAGTATTGGGTATCATAACAGATGGAGATATTCGTCGTATGTTAGAAAATTATTCTACTATTCAAGACTTAACAGCTGCTACTATATTTCACGCTGGCCCCATTACCATTGCACCAGAGGCGCTAGCAGTAGAAGCCTTGGCCTTAATGGAGCAAAAAGATATTAGTCAATTAATTGTAGCCCATGGAAGTACTTTTATAGGGATGATTCATATACATGACTTAATGAAAGAGGGGATTTTATAAATTAAAGACAAGAATGCAAAACAAACATCATTATGTAGCCATTATGGCTGGGGGAATAGGAAGTAGATTTTGGCCAATGAGTCGAACCGCTTATCCAAAGCAATTTTTAGATGTACTTAATACGGGAAAAACTTTAATTCAGTGGACCTACGAACGATATACACAATTCATCCCTTTAGAAAATATTTACATTGTTACTTCTGAAGAATATGTTTCTATTGTAGAAAAACAATTACCTGATTTACCGAAAGAAAATATATTAGCAGAGCCAAGTAAAAAAAATACAGCTCCCTGCATTGCTTATATCTCTTTTAAATTAGCACAAAAGGATCCTCAAGCTACATTTATAGTAGCCCCAAGCGATCACTTAATTTTAGAGCAAGAAAATTTTCAAAAAATTGTAGAACAATCACTTGATTTTGTTTGGAATATAAAGGCCTTGGCTACATTAGGTATTAAGCCAACGAATCCCAATACTGGTTATGGTTATATTCAATATGAAGGATTAGAAGTAAGTAATGGTGTTTATAAAGTAAAAACATTTACAGAAAAACCAACGGAGGAAATTGCAGAGTCATTTATAGCCAGTGGCGATTTTCTATGGAACGCTGGTATTTTTGCTTGGAAAGCAAGCACCATTATTGCTGCATTTGAAAAGTATCAACCAGAAATGTTTGAATTATTTGATGGCGAAAAAGCAAACTTTAATACGGCCGCAGAAAAACAATCTATTCAAAAAATTTATCCGCAGTGTGTAAATATTTCGATTGATATTGCCATTATGGAAAAAGCCGATAATGTGTATGTAATACCTGCAAGCTTTGGATGGAGCGACTTAGGCACTTGGAATAGTGCTTATGATAATATGGAGAAAGATTATTTCGCCAACGCCGTAGCTTCTGACAATGTAATTGTGATTGATGCTACTAAATGTATGATAAATGCACCCAAGGATAAACTAGTGGTGGTGCAAGGGTTAGACGATTTTATTGTAGTGGATACAAAGGATGTACTACTTATATGCAGCAAAGAAAAAGAACAGTCTATTAAAGAATATGTAGCTGAAGTGAAAAGACATAAGGGCGACAAATACATCTAAAGAACAATACATCTAGAGACAATTACATTAAAATTCGGCAGAAATTCTTATCTTAGTTTAGAACGCATTAGCTTAATAAACCTAAATTTTCTCAATGGCAACCATCATCACTGGAACGGGCAGCTATATACCTGGTCTTGTTGTACCTAATAACTCTTTTAGCGATCATCATTTTTATGGAGAAGACGGCGTATTAATTAATACTCCCAATGCTGAAATTTTTGAAAAATTCAAGGACATCACTGGCATTTATGAAAGAAGATATGCAGAAGAAAATGTAAACACTTCTGATCTAGCCACCAAAGCAGCGGCCTTAGCCATTGAAGATGCAGGCATTGATCCTGAAACCATTGATCAAATTATTGTTGCCCATAATTTTGGTAACGTCATTGCAGGCACGATTCAATCAGATACTATTCCAGCCATTGCTTCTAGAGTAAAAAATTTACTAGGCATTCGTAATCCTAATTGTGTTGCCTATGATTTACTGTTTGGCTGTCCAGGCTGGATACAAGGCGTTATTCATGCCGATTCTTTTATTAAATCGGGTTTAGCCAAAAGATGCTTAGTCATAGGTGCTGAAACTTTAAGTAGAGTGGTTGACCCTCACGATAGAGATAGTATGATTTTTAGTGATGGTGCAGGCGCTTGTATAGTAGAGAATTCAACAGATGCTACTAGTGGCATACTTGCTAGCAGTGTGCAAAGTCACTGCATGGATGAAACTTATTTTTTATACTTAGGCAAGTCTTACCATCCAGAAGGAGATGAGGCAACAAGGTATATTAAGATGAAAGGTCGTAAAGTATATGAGTATGCTATTAAAAATGTGCCTATTGCCATGAAAGAGTGTATAGAAAAGGCAGGGGTTGATATTCATGATGTGAAAAAATTCTTCCTACACCAAGCCAATGAAAAAATGGATGAAGGCTTTATCAAAGCATTGTATAAGTTGTATGGTATAAGAGTAGTTCCTGAAAATGTAATGCCTATGAGTATTCATGACTTGGGCAATAGCTCGGTGGCCACTATTCCTACTTTATATGATATGGTAAAGCATGGTAAATATAAAGAACACCAATTAAACAAAGGAGACGTAGTCATATTTGCCTCCGTTGGTGCAGGTATGAATATTAATGCTATTTGCTATAGAGTTTAATTATTAAAATAGTTTACTTATAAAATAGTTCATCTATAAAAAAAGGGTCCTAATATATTAGGACCCTTTTTTGTGCATACGTTTATTTATAATTAATAGCCTCTTACATTTTTCCCTTCAACATAATTTTTAAAGGCCTTATTACAAACCTTATTACCACCAGGAGTGGGGTAATTACCTGTAAAGTACCAATCTCCGGTATTAGTAGGGCAGCAATCGTGCAAGTCCTCCACTGTTTGGTAAATGACTTCAACTGGTATTTTAATATTTTCAGGTGTAATTAACTGTGCAATTTTATCTGAAATTTCTTCAGGCGTAAAAGGGTTGTACAGTTGACGAACTACATTTTCAGTATGTAATTCATTAGAAGCTTCTAAGGCAATAATTTTTTGGTATGTTTCGTCAATAACATTCGCCATCCCCTTCTCATTCAACAAGGCTATTACCGCTCTAAAGGCTATAAAATCATTCATCTTACTCATGTCAATACCATAACAGTCAGGGTATCTAATTTGAGGGGCAGAAGAAACCACTATAATTTTTTTAGGCCCTAAGCGAGACAACATTCTTATAATACTTTCTTTCAAAGTAGTGCCTCTTACTATACTATCATCAATAATGACCAAGGTATCTTCATCCTTACGCACTGTGCCATAAGTAATATCGTATACGTGCTGCACCATTTCGTTTCTATTGGTATCCTCGGTAATGAATGTGCGTAATTTCACATCTTTAATCGCAATTTTCTCTTGTCTAATTTTACGATTAATCATGGCCTCTAACTTCTCTTCCGTCACATCATTTCCCCAACTTAAAATTCTTTCAACTTTAATTTTATTTAAGTACTTCTCCATGCCTTTCACTAAACCATAAAAAGCAACTTCAGCTGTATTCGGTATATAAGAAAAAATAGTATTTTTTAAATCGTTGTCAATGCGCTCTAACACAATTTGACTTAAATGATTACCCAATGCAATTCTTTCTCTATAAATTTTTTCATCACTTCCTCTTGAAAAATAAATTCTTTCAAAAGAACAAGCGCGTCTTTCTTTAGGCTCTATAATTTGCTCTATGCTACATTTACCTTCATCGTCCACTAGTAAAGCTTGGCCTGGCATGAGTTCTAAGACTTCATTTTCAGCTACATTGAATGTAGTTCTAATAGCCGCTCTCTCACTGGCAGCAACAATCACTTCATCATCGATATAATAATAAGCAGGTCTAATACCATGGGCATCTCTTAAAATAAAGCTATGTCCATTGCCAACCAAGCCACCTACTGTAAAACCTCCATCAAATAAAGGCACTGCTTTTTTTAAGGCATCGGCAATATTGGGATTATTAGGATTAATGGATTCTTCGTTACTTATAAAATGATGAATCACTTCCATCATTGCTGCTAAATCACTTTGTTTTTCAAAAGGACCAGGGTCTAGATTAATTTTTTCAAATAGCTCATCGGTATTGACTAAATTAAAATTACCCGCTAAAGCTAAATTTTTACCAGGTACTAAATTGCGCTTGATAAAAGGATGGCAAAAATCAAGATTATTTTTTCCTTGCGTACCGTAGCGCAAATGGCCCAATAGAATTTCACCCATAAAAGGTAAATGTCCTTTCATTAAACCTGGATGCTTCGCAATATCTGGTTGAAACTTTTCAAGCTCTTGAATTTCTAAACCTATTTTATAAAATAAATCGGCAATAGGTTGTTGCGCATTACTGCGTAATCGATATAAGAAAGGATTACCTGGTTCAATATTTAATTTAAGTGTAGCTATACCCGCACCATCTTGTCCACGATTGTGCTGTTTTTCCATCAAGAGGTAAAGTTTATTTAATCCGTAGGTAACCGACCCTCTTTTTTGAAGATAATAAGAAAGTGGCTTTCTAAGTCGAATATAGGCTAGCCCACACTCGTGTTTGATTTCGTCGCTCATGATGGAGTTTAAGGAGACCAAATTTACAATAGTTAGCTATTGTTTACTAGTAAAGAAGTAAAAAAATTTCTAAGCTTTCGAAGTAAAGTGAGGAATCTCAATAAGTAGTAGGTCGGAGCCGGCAGCAGCTTCTATTTGGACTGCTTCTACCCCCGAAATGCCCACGGCGTCTCTGCGGCCTAGGATTTGACCTCCCACGGTGCAGGTTCCTTCAATACAAATGGCAAAAAGGCCTTGGCCTGCTTGGTGCATGGCATAATTAGTGGAGAAAGGCTTCTTAAAATGTCCAAGTGACAACCAGGCATCTTGATTAATAAATAAGGTATCTGGTTCATTGGGGGATACTACAGTAAGTAGTTGGTCCACTCTATCTTCTGGAAGAAATGATTTTTGATCATATCTAGGGGCAATATTTCTTTCTTTAGGGAAGATCCAAATTTGGAATAGCTCTACCCTTTTATCTTTATTGGGATTCACTTCGCTATGTTGAATGCCTGAACCTGCACTCATTATTTGAACATCATGTTCTTTAATGATACAATCTCTACCCGTACTATCTTTATGGTGTAAATCGCCAAATAAAGGAATGGTAATAATTTCCATGTTATCATGGGGATGGGTACCGAAACCCATGCCTGCATCAATCTTGTCATCATTTAAAACACGAAGCGCTCCAAAATGAATTTTAGTAGGATCATGGTATTGTCCGAAACTAAAACTATGGTAAGTATCTAGCCAATCAAATTGAACATGGCCTCTTTCATTCGCTGGATAAAAAATGATTGACATAGGTAAGTAAAATTAAAATGTCTTTTCTTTCACTATTTGATTGGCTACTTTGGTCCAATCGGTTAATTCTACACAACCTTGAAAAGAATCGTCAATAAAAACATAATAATTAGGTACGTGTTCTTTAAACCAAGCCTCCATAGACTTTTCCTTTTTTTCTTCTAATGCACGTTGAGCTACTTTATTATAATCTTCTTTTAAATTTTCTTTATGTGGCGTAGTTCGCTCTTTGAAATAAATAAGTCTCACTGTTTTTCTACCACGATCGTCTAAGTAAACCTGTGGTACAGAAATATCTCCTGGTTTCATATTTTGCATTAACACCACCATTTCTTTGTCCAACTGGTCAATGTTTACATAAGTAGACCCATCACGACCTGTAATTGCACCACCACTAAACTTACTGCCTTCATCATCACTAAATTTATTAACGGCTTCACCAAAATTTAATCGATTTGCGATTACCTCTTTTCTAATGCTATCTAAAAACAATTTTGTTTCATTGATTTCATCATTGGTAATTGGAGGAATACGTAAAATATGTTTTACCACCGCATCATCACCCGATCTTGAAATAAGTTGAATGATATGGTAGCCGAACTTAGATTTAATAGGGGCAGAAATTTGACCTTCTTTTAAACGGAATGAACCTGACATAAATGCAGGATCAAAATTTTTCTCGTTACGATTTAAATTAAATTGACCTAGGTTTTCTTTGGCACTAGGGTCTTCAGAATATAATTTAACTAATTGATCAAATTTATTAGCACCTGATTCGATTTGCTTTCTGTACTCTAGCATTTGCTTGATCACATATTCTTCTACATCTCTATTGGCTTTTGGATGCATTACTAATTCTGTTACTTGTACTTCACTTTCATATAAAGGCAGACTGTCCACCGGTATTTTATTGTAGTAATTTCTTACTTCAGTAGGTGTGATTTTAATTTTCTCTACAATTTTAGACTGCATTTCGTCAGCTAATTTTTGCTCTTTAATTAAAATACGAAAATCTTCTTTTAATTGAAAAACAGTACGACCCGCCACTTCCTCTAAAACTTCTCTAGAACCAAACTGTTGAATAAAACTACGAATACGACTTTCCATCGCAACTTCTACGTCTTCTTCAGTAACATTAATAGAGTCAATAAGCGCTTGTAATACTAATGCCTTGCGAATTAATTGACCTTCCACTATTTTACACTCAGAAGGTATGTTTACATTTTCTTGGCCTTGTGCTTGACGTTTGTAATCGCCAATCGCATTTTCTACATCTGATTTCAAAATAAATTTATCGCCCACTGTGGCTATAATTTTATCTGCTAATACTTTTTTTACTTGTGCCTTGCCTGAAAAAGAGAGGGTTAAGCAAAATAAAGAAAATGCAATGCTAATTAATTTCATCGATTTTTTATTATTTGGTAAAGTTCTGCCGCTTGGGTTATTTACCCAAATAGCAAATCTTAATTTTTTTATAAAGTACGTTTTACTTCCTCTTCTTCAAAGGCTTCCACAATATCCCCTACTTTAAGGTCGATAAAGTTTTTGATTGTTAATCCACATTCCATATTTGATACGACATCTTTCACATCGTCTTTGAAACGCTTCAAACTACCTAATTCAGCACTTTGTCCTTCTCCTTTAGGATACTCCACAATACCGTCACGTATAATTCTAATTTTGCTATTTCTACTCAACTTACCATCGAGTACGAAACATCCAGCAACTGTCGCCTTATCAAATTTGTATACTTCTCTTACTTCTACGTTGGCCACAATTTTCTCTTGTATTTTTGGCTCCAACATACCTTCCATCGCAGACTTGATTTCGTCAATGGCGTTGTAGATAATAGAGTATAATTTAATCTCCACCCCTTCTGTCTCAGCCAATTTATTGGCTTGCATAGAAGGTCTTACGTTAAATCCAATGATAATAGCATCAGAGGCTGCAGAAAGTAGTACATCTGACTCAGAAATTTGACCTACTCCTTTTAAAATAACTCTAATCGCAATTTCTTCAGTAGATAATTTTTGTAATGAATCACTTAAGGCTTCTACAGAACCATCCACGTCGCCTTTAATGATAATATTTAATTCTTTAAAGTTACCTAAGGCTAAACGACGACCAATTTCATCTAGTGTAATATGTTTTCTAGTTCTTAAGCCTTGCTCTCTTAATAATTGCGCACGCTTAGTGGCTAATTCTTTTGCTTCTGCTTCGTCTTCGTACACTTTGAATTTCTCACCCGCTTGTGGTGCACCATTTAAGCCTAGGATAACAACAGGTGTTGAAGGAGGCGCTACTTCGATACGTTGATTACGCTCATTAAACATGGCCTTTACTCTACCATAGAACTGACCAGATAAAATTAAATCACCTTGTCTTAAAGTTCCATTCTGTACTAATATAGTAGCCACATAACCACGTCCTTTATCTAAAGAGGCTTCAATAATACTTCCTGAACCTTCTCTATTGGGGTTGGCTTTTAAATCTAATAAATCAGATTCTAAAATAACTTTCTCTAATAAAGTATCTACATTTAAACCTTGCTTAGCAGATAGTTCTTGGTTTTGGAATTTACCACCCCAAGCTTCTACTAAGATATTCATTTGAGAAAGTTGCTCATATATTTTTTGTGGATTTGCTCCGTCTTTATCAATTTTATTCACCGCAAAAATCATGGGTACATTCGCAGCTTGTGCGTGACTAATGGCTTCCTTGGTTTGTGGCATCACAGCGTCATCGGCAGCTACCACAATAATTGCGATATCGGTTACTTTCGCACCACGCGCACGCATCGCTGTAAAGGCTTCGTGACCTGGAGTATCTAAGAAAGTAATGGCTTTACCATTCGGCAAAGTCACTTCATAAGCACCAATATGTTGCGTAATACCTCCTGCCTCACCAGCCACAACATTAGCATTACGTATATAATCTAGTAAAGATGTTTTACCATGGTCAACGTGACCCATAATAGTTACAATGGGCGGACGCTCCACCAAGTTGGCTAAATCATCTGCTTCTTCTTCCTCATCCATTTCTTCAGCTTCTTCTAATCCAACAAACTCTACTTCAAAACCAAATTCACTGGCTACCAGTTCAATAACCTCCGCATCTAAACGTTGGTTAATAGAAACCATGATACCCAAGTTCATACACTTGCTAATAATGTCTGCGAAACTTACATCCATTAAACTTGACAACTCACTTACTGTTACAAACTCGGTAACTTGTAATTTATTATCAGTGATTTCATTGGTTGCATTTTCAGCAGCTTCATCTCTTTTAGCACGTCTGTATTTCGATTTCAAACTTTTTCCTCTTCCACCTGCGCCTGCTAATTTAGCCTGCGTTTCTTTAATCTTATCTTGAATGGCTTTTTGTCCAATTTCTTTTTGTTCTGCAGTTTGAGGTGCATTTCTATTGCCACCTGGTCTTTGTCCGCCACCTGGTCTTTGTCCACTACCTTGTCCTTGATAACCGCCTGGTCTTTGTCCACCACCTTGTCCTTGGTAACCGCCTGGTCTTTGTCCGCCACCTTGCGCTTGACCCTGACCGCCACCACCTTGTTGTGGTCCTTGAGAAGGAATGCGTTTACGTTTGCGTTTTTCTTCTTGACTTAATGGTTTAGGACGGGTATCACTATTAATAGGTAATTCAATTTTACCCATTACTTTAGGACCTTCTAATTTTTTAGTAGCAATATTGTCAATTTTGCCATGCACATTTTCAGGTGCCACAGAATGATCTACTGGAGCACGTGTTTCTTTCACTGGCTTTGCAGCAGGCTCTTCTTTCTTTACAGGTTTTTTTGCAGGTGTATCTTTGGCTGAATTTTCAGCTGGCTCTTCTTTCTTTAGGGATTTTTTAGGTCTTGTGGAAGAATCTATTAAAGATAAATCAATCTTGTCAAGTACTTTAGGCGACTCTACTTCAGGTGCTTCTATTTTAACAGTTTCAGGTTTTGCTACTTCTTTTTCTGTTGTCTTGCTGTCTTTAACTTTTCCTCCTGCATCAGCTGCATTCGCTTCTTCTATTGCTGCTTTTGCTACTGGCTTCACCACTTCAGGTTCTGCCACGACAAGCTTCTTTGCCTTGTCTTTATCGGCAACAGCATTTTTAGGTAACTCTACATGGTCTGCTTTGTTTCTTGCTACTTTATCGCTTTGAAATTCTGCTTGTAGAGAATAATACTGATCCTCAGTTAATTTAGCTGTTGGCTTAAGGTCGTCTTTGGGAAAACCTTTTTTCACTAAGAATTCAATCAAGGTATCTTGACCGATGTTGAATTCTTTAGCAGCTGCTAACAATCTTGGTAGTTTCAATTCTGACATTCTGTTGTTTTTTGCCCCGGTAATTATTTACTAATTTTTCGGAACGATTCGCCTAATACAAATATACTTTCTAAAACCAAAGGTTATTCACCTTTATCAAACTCTTCTTGTAAGATTCGACGCACATCTGCAATCGTTTCTTTTTCTAAATCTGTTCTTTTTTCTAATTCTTCAGCGCCTAGGTTTAATATGCTTCTTGCCGTATCACAACCCACACGCTTAAATTCATCAATGATCCATGTTTCAATCTCATCGCTAAATTCATCTAAGTCAATATCAAATTCATCTACAATTTCTTCGTCTTCACGGTACACATCTAATTCATAACCGGTTAATTCAGAAGCTAATTTAATATTCACCCCTCTACGTCCAATGGCTAAAGAAACTTGATCCGCTTTCAAATACACTTCAGCGTGCATTTTTTCAGCGTCAATATTCATGTAACTAATTTTTGAAGGTGTTAAAGAACGTTGAATTAATAATTGCGTATTCGTAGTGAAATTAATAACATCTATATTTTCATTTTTCAATTCTCTTACGATTCCATGAATACGACTTCCTTTCATACCTACACAAGCACCCACTGGATCAATTCTATCGTCGAATGATTCAACGGCAACTTTAGCTCGCTCACCTGGCTCACGTACAATTTTCTTAATAGTAATTAAACCATCGAAAATTTCAGGTACTTCTATTTCTAATAATTTTGCTAAGAATAAGGGGCTTGTTCTAGATAAGATAATCACTGGTGAATTATTTTTCATGTCCACTCTAGCAATCACCGCTCTAATATTTTCTCCTTTCTTAAAAAAGTCTTGTGGAATTTGCTCCGACTTTGGAAGAATTAACTCATTGCCTTCTTCATCTAATAATAAAACTTCTTTTTTCCATACTTGATAAATTTCAGCATTCATTATATCGCCAATTCTATCAGAATATTTCTTCACTAAAGCATTTTTCTTCAAGTCATTAATACGAGAAGCTAAAGTTTGCTTAGCCGCTAGTATGGCTCTTCTTCCGAAGTCCAATATGTCTACTTCTTCTAATAAATCCTCTCCTACTTCATAATCGGGTTGAATTTTAATAGCTTCAGAATAAGAAACTTCTTCTAAAGGATTATCTACATCATCATCGTCTCTAATTTGACGACGACGAATAATTTCCAAGTCACCTTTTTCAGCGTTGACGATAACGTCAAAGTTTTCGTCGCTACCATATTTTTTTCTCAATAAGGTTTTGAAAACGTCTTCCACCACTTTCATCATGGTAGGACGGTCAATGCTTTCTGCGTCTTTAAACTCCTGAAAGGCTTCAATTAAATTTATACTTGCCATAACATAATTTTTTTTCAAGCTTCTTGCTTGATGATTTGTTTGTTAAAATTGAACTTGAACGATTGTTGTTTTTATTTGATCAAAAGGAATTAATAAAGTTTGCACTGCTGCTTTTTTACCTTTTCCTTCTGTCCATTCTATTAATATATCTTTTTCTGTTACTGTTTTTAAAACACCCTCTTTAATGCTTTCATCTAAAAAAGTGACTTCCACCTTGCGCCCTATATTTTTTACATACTGACGATTCAATACCAAAGGCTCATCAATTCCTGGCGAAGAAACTTCTAAAGAAAAATCACCTTCGGGAAACCAGGCCGCTTCTTCCATAATGCGGTATAGTTTCCTGTTTATAAAAGTGCATTTTTCAATAGGCAGGCCTTGGTCGCCGTCCAAGAATATTTTAATATTATTGGACGGCTTCACTTTCACCGAAACGCAGAAATAACTAGTCTCCTCTTTGAGAAGCTGGTCCAAAATTGGATTGACTAAGGCTATTATCTCGTTTGCTTGCATACTTAAAAAAGAAGAAGGGAACGATTTCGTTCCCTTCACATTTTCTTCTATTCTACTCCAAAGGTAATAAAACAGGATGAAATATCCCAAAATTATTGGTAGGGGCCTTATTTTTGCACTATGATTAAGTTTATTATATACGGGATGTTGATTTACTTTTTGTACAAGTTAATCTTCCAGATAGTAGTGCCAGTAAGCAAAGGAGTGAAGTCGGTGAGACAGAATATGGAGCAAATGCAGAAGCAGCAGGCTGAGGCTGTAAGAAATGCCCAAAACAGTCAGAAGTCTGGTCAAAATACAAGTGCGAACTACACCCCCAAAGAAGCCCCAGTAGAGGCCGAATACATTGATTTTGAGGAAGTTAAGAAAAAATAGAGGAAATAAATAAGAAGAGCAATAAACTACTAGAAATTAGTTTTAGAAGAAGTCTTTAATAGTAACCCCTTTACAAATAGGCAGCAATATCCTTTTCCACTGTCATCCCCTCTTTTAAATGAAGAACTTTAAGCCCTACTGAGGCCGCAGCTAGTACATTGGGCTCATTATCGTCAATAAATAGGGTTTCCGCTGGCAGCAAGCCCTCTTTCTCTAATATATAGCTAAAAGAAGCTGGGTCGGGTTTACGCATACCCATCTCATGAGAATAATAAGGTGTCTTAAAAAGTGAAACAAAAGGGTAAGCTGCCAGTTTGCTTTCAAACTCTGCTATAAAATAATCGTGGTGAATTTGATTGGTGTTGGAATATAAAAAAGTATTGTACTGAGTATTGTTTTGCTTGATCCAGTCAATGCTGTTTTTTCTAAAGCCTACTAATAAGGCGTTCCAAGCAAATTGAATTTGCTCATTGGTTAAAGGTAAATTCACCAAGGCTCTTACCCCTTCATAAAATTCCTTTTCATTTACAAATCCCATTTCCAAGTCTAAAAATAACTGATGCGATTTATTCAAGGTAAAATGCTTATCCATGCCTTCAATGCCAATAGATGCAAAAGCAGCATTCATTTTTTTAAAGTCAATATCATATAAAACATTGCCTAAATCGAAAATTAAATTTTTTACAGCTGCCATTGGTATTGATTATTAAAGAAGAAATTGAGTGGTGAAGTTAAAGAAAGATTTTAATTAATTGTATATTTGAAATATGAAACAAAGTCTTGCTCATATTGCTGTTGTGGTTCGAGATTATGATGAAGCCATTGCGTATTATACACATATTTTAGGCTTTAGATTAATTGAGGATACTGTTTTATCTGAAACCAAAAGATGGGTTATGGTGCAACCCATTGGAGCAGAAAATGGTTGTATGTTATTACTTGCCAAAGCAGCTACACCTGAACAAGAAAAGTTTATTGGTTACCAAACAGGAGGTCGTGTATTTTTATTTTTATACACCGATAATTTTGAAAGAGACTATCAAAATTATATTTCCAAAGGAGTAGAATTTACCATTGCACCCCATAAAGAAGAATATGGAATGGTAGCGGTATTCAAAGATATCTATGGAAATTTGTGGGACTTGATAGAGCCTTCGAAAAAATAAATTACTCTAATTATTGCGGCCTTTTCATAGCAGCTGCCATATGCTTACAAGCTGCATCGCCCTTGCTTAGTTCCGCATGAATACTTGCTTTAGAAGCCTCATCTCTATTCTGACTTAATTTAAAAACATGTTGTAAATCACTTACTAGTATATCAAAAGAATAAATGGCTTTCATGTTTTGCTCCATGTATTCAGCAGGTAGATTTTTTACTTGCGTAGGCGAATCCGCATCTTTTTCAAAATGCAGGGTAAGCTTTTCTAATAAATTATATAAATGCTTTTCATCTTTAATTTCTAAACTTCCTTTTGCTTGCACCGACTGATAATTCCAAGTACTTCCCATATTTTTGGTGGTATACCAATTGGCACTCACAAAGGCCGATGGACCAGAAAAAATAACTAATACTTTATTGTTATTTTCAAAGGCAATGGTATGTTCTTGCTTGCGCATAACATGTCCACTAATAATAATTTTATCATTCTCTATAGTTAATAAAACAGGTACCTGTGTAGCCACAGGAAAGCCTTCAGCATCTACGCCACATATGGTTACAAAAGGGTTTGCTTGCATAAAGTCCAATACTTCTTGATGGTCCTTGGCTTTGAAATGTGGAATATTGTACATAGTTAATTTTTATTAATTATTTATTGTTGGTTCATTTACTTACTCTAAGTATATATCTATTGCTACATTAAATATTAAATGGGAAGCTCGGTGGTTGTTTTAATTTCATCCATTACAAATAAACTATTAATATGTGCCACCATAGGAAGCACTGCTAATCGTTCTTGATAAAATTTATTATACGATTCAACATCCTTAGTGACCAATTTTAAATAATAATCAAAACTACCTGAGACCAAACTACAGGCAGTTATTTCTGGAAACTGTGCAATGGTTTTTTCAAATTCAGAAAAATGAGAACGGGTTTGTTTATCTAAAGTTACTTGGCAGTGTACCACTAAACCAAGGTCTAATTTTTTTCTGTCCAGCAGGGTAACATAATTTAAAATATAGCCTTCTGCTTCTAGTCTTTTAATACGATCATGCGTGGGGCTAAGGGATAAATTAATGGCAGCGCTAATGTCTTTTAGCTTGGCTAGTGCATCCTTTTGTAGGATTTTTAAAATAGACTTATCAATAGGGTCAAGTGCCATAGAGAAATAATTTCTGTTTTTGCTTTAATTTCAAGTGTAAAGAACGTTATTTTATGCTATTTAACAAAATAAACAAGATATTTTACTGAATATTTTGATTATTAAATGAATATTTTCTTTTAATGGATATTTGTACAGAAATAAAAACAAAATACCATGATCATTGGAGTTCCAAAAGAAATTAAGATTCAAGAGTATAGAGTGGGTTTAACACCAGAAGGTGTGGATGCACTTATAAGACAAGGTCATACAGTAAATGTTGAAACTAAGGCAGGTCTTGGATCAGGATTTTCTGACGAGGCTTATATTAAAGCGGGTGCCACTATTTTAGCGACTGCTAAAGAAGTTTACACCAGCACTGAAATGATCATTAAAGTAAAAGAACCACTTGCTGCGGAATTTCCTTTAATCAAACCAGGTCAAATTTTATTTACATATTTCCACTTTGCTGCATCAAAAGAATTAACCGATGCGATGATGAAATCATCTGCAGTTTGTATTGCTTACGAAACAGTAGAATTACCAGACGGTTCATTGCCTTTATTAGTTCCTATGTCGGAAGTGGCAGGAAGAATGGCTGTGAATGTGGGTGCTTATTATTTAGGTAAACCATTTGGCGGAAAAGGAAAATTATTAGGCGGTGTGCCAGGTGTGAAACCAGCAGAGGTTTTAATTATTGGTGGTGGTATTGTAGGAACACAGGCCGCTAAAATGGCTGCTGGTTTAGGTGCCAATGTTACTATTATGGATGCCAACTTAACAAGACTAAGATATTTATCGGATGTCATGCCAGCGAATGTAGTTACTCAATATTCTACCTTAATGGCTATTCAAGAAAAATTACCAACCGTTGATTTAGTAATAGGTGCCGTATTATTACATGGTGCCAAAGCACCACATTTAATTAAGAAAGCGGATTTAGCTTTAATGGAAGCAGGCACCGTAGTGGTGGATGTTGCTGTTGACCAAGGAGGTTGCATTGAAACTTGCAAACCTACAACGCATGAAAACCCTGTGTACATGGAGCAAAATATTTTGCATTACTGTGTTGCCAATATGCCAGGGGCGGTTCCACAAACTTCTACACGCGCACTTACACAAGCTACTTTACCTTATGCCATTGCCATTGCCAACAAAGGCTGGGAGAAAGCCTGTGTTGAAAATGCAGCTTTAGCAAAAGGATTAAATATTAAAGCAGGAAAAATTTTACATAAAGGCGTAGCCGACGCTTACAACGCATAGTATTCGAATGGGTTTGATATTTAAAAGCCTGGTCCTTCAAAAGACTAGGCTTTTTTATGTGTTAAATATCATGCCATTAAGTGTGTTTTGTCACCTTTAAATACTTTAAAATCAATTAATTTTGTAGTATCAAAACATAGGAAATACTTTGATAAATTTTACTTTGGTTGAAAGTATATTAAAAGAATTTACATTTAAAATATTATGAAAACAGAATTAGAATTAAAAGAAATCGTAAAAGCAAAATACAGCGAGATTGCTTTACAAGACAAAGAGACCAATATGTCTTCTTGTTGTGGCGCGGGTGGTTGCAGTACCGAAATATACAATATCATGTCGGACGACTATACCCAACTACCAGGCTATGTGGAAGGTGCCGATTTAGGACTAGGCTGTGGCTTACCTACTGAGTTTGCTAAAATAAAAGAAGGAGATGTAGTGGTAGATTTAGGTTCAGGTGCAGGCAATGATTGTTTTGTAGCAAGAAGAAGTACAGGTCCCACAGGTAAAGTTATTGGCATTGATTTTACACCCGCCATGATTGAAAAGGCAAGAGCCAATGCAGAAAAAATGGGCTACCATAATGTTGAATTTAGACAAGGCGATATAGAGCATATGCCAATTACCGCTAATAGTGCAGATGTGGTGGTTAGTAATTGTGTATTGAACTTAGTGCCTAATAAACATGCCGTTATTCAAGATATATTTAGAGTCTTAAAACCAGGCGGTCATTTTAGTATATCCGATGTAGTATTAGTGGGCGCTTTACCAGAAGCTTTAAAAAATGCTGCAGAAATGTATGCAGGCTGTGTGTCTGGTGCTATTCAGAAGCAAGTTTATATGGAATTAATACATGCAAATGGTTTTGAAAATGTAGTGGTACAAAAAGAAAAAGCCATTATTATCCCTGATGATATTTTAGTGAACTATTTAAATGCTACAGAAATTGCTGCTTTTAAAGCTTCTCAAATGGGTATTTTTTCAGTAACCGTATTTGCACAAAAACCAAAAGCTGCCTCTGTACCTGGGGCGGGATGTTGCTAATAAAAATAAACTAAAACGAGCATGAAAAATATTTTAGTCTTATGCACTGGCAATAGTTGCAGAAGTCAAATAGCCCATGGCTTTTTAGCTAGCATGACAGAAGGAAAGGCCCATGTATATTCTGCAGGTGTGGAAACGCATGGCGTGAATCCAAAGGCCATCTCTACTATGAAAGAGATAGGCATTGATATATCAGATCATACCTCTAATAATATAACAGAATACTTTGACAATGATTTTGATTATGTGATTACAGTATGCGATAATGCTAAAGAACGATGCCCATATTTTCCTACCAAGGCCGTTAAGTTACATTATAATTTTCCAGACCCAGCTAAAGCGGTTGGCACGGAAGATGAAATTAATGAGCAGTTTAGAACAGTAAGATCTTTAATTAAAGATTACTGTAATAAATTTGTAGAAGAGTATATAAACGTATAAGAACAATATATAAATTAGAATAATTAAATTAATTATTCTTAGCTCCATTATCTATCCAGCAGAAAATTGCATTTTTATCTGCAATTGCTAGCGTCTTACCCATTGGCATTCTGCCAGATGAAATAGATGCTCTAATTTGACTTGCATTATCGTGTACTACCTGAAAATTATTTAGGGCTGCTGCATTAGGTCCATCATGGCAACCACTTGTATTACAAGTACTATTAAAAAGTGGTAATATCGTTTTACTAAAGCTTGTATTCGCATCACAAGTAGTCGCCACAGGGGTGTCGGTTGCTGCATTTTTTGAGCAAGCCACTACAACCATAATAAATGTGATTGCGAATAAATAAACTTGATAAGATTTGATTTGCATAACGATATATTTAATTTGAAAAAAAAAGCGTCCCGCAAGTACGGGACGCTTTTATATATGTGATCTAACAATTTTTTAAATACTAGCTTATTTCCAAACTGTCCATCCTTTCCACCAAGTTTGATTCACACCTGAAGTTGCAACCGCACCTCTAAATGTAGCTGTCTTATCAAAGAAAGCATCTTGTAATTTAGCATCGGTGAAACTACCATTTGACTTATAGTCTAATGAAGTATTCAATCCTAAACTACCATAAGTACCGCTTAAGTTTCCAGATGTTCCAGGACCTGCACTTGCATATGGGGTAAAGTCAGGATTTGTATAGTTAAATGGTTGAATTAACTTCATAATATTCGCATCTGCAGAGCTTAAAATAGTATTATTATAAGAAGCAGTAGAGAATAAAGCTAATAAATCAGCATCTGTTTTATTTGTACTTGCTCCTGATTTACCAACATATAATAAATCAACTGTATTACCTGCTAAGGTTACATTCTTTAATCTAACTATGCTATCCACTAAATTCTTATAAGTAGAACCATTGGTAGTTACTTTAGACTCATCTATTGTAATACCTCTTGGCCATCCTGCAATGATAGAATTTTGAATAGAGATGCCAGAGTTTCTTCTGATTTGAGCACCTGCATAGAATAAGTTATTTCCTTTTCCATATGTAGGGTGAATTCTTGGTCCAATAGCAGTCATATTTGAGAATACAGCTGTTGTTTTTGGAGTAAAATCAGATCCATTACCATCGTTATCAGATTCAAATGCTTCTGAGTTAGAAATATCTGCAATAACAGAATCTCTTAAAGCAATACCAAACTGTACATTTCCAGAGAAACCATAGTCGGTATCAAAATCATCATCTTGTGTTTTGTATGCAATTAAATACTTACAGTTTACTGTGCCGCCAAACCACTCGTATGCATCATCTTTTGCATAAATAACTTGAATATGATCAATAGTTGTACCATTACCCACACCAGCCATTGTTAAGCTATTCAACTCATTATCTGGTTGGTAAGCATATCCAGCATACTCAATTCTTACAAATTGTAAAATACCAGAGTTGTCAGCATCATTTGCAGTAGGAAAATCTGGATCACCAGAACCTGCTAAACCATAACCAACTTGAGTATCGTTTACACCACCTTCTACAGAAGTTAACCCTTTGTACGAAGTACCTTTCCATGTTAAAGCTTGGTTTACAGAAGCAGTACCTAATAGTACGATACCACCCCAGTCTCCAGATTGTGGATTCGCTGAAGAAGAAGTAAACACGATAGGTTTATCAGCAGTACCTTTTGCTACTAATTTTGCACCACGGCAAATAACTAAAGCAGCTACATCTGTACCAGATTTACCTTGTACTTTAGCGCCTGCTTCCACTGTAAGTGTAACACCCTTGGTTACATATACAAGACCAGAAAGATAGTTTACATCTTTTGCAAGTAAAGTAGTGTCTTTTGTGATTTTACCCGATAAAGTAATGGTATTAGATACCACACCTACAGGAGCAACTTCCTTCGTTACGACGAAGATTTCTTTTTCGCCATCTGTTTCAATCTTTCTGCAACCAGTTACGGCTAAAAAAGCTAGAGATAAATAAAATAATTGTTTCATTGTTGTTTGTATTTAAAAAAAGTTTTTGATTTAATTTATTATAAAGAGTAATTAAGTGTTATACCATAAGTGGTTCCAAATTTTCTAGAAAAACGAAGTCCATCAGTCGCTTTATCATAATTAGTATTGCTCGTATTATTTTGATAGAAAATTTGTCTTTGATTTAATAAATCAGAAATGGTTAATTTAATTTCCGCTTTATTATTAGAGAATTTTTTACTTATTTGGAAATCCACTAAAGCTCTTGGATTTTCATATACATCTGGAGAACCTGCACCTGCTTGAATGTCTCCCACTAAGTAAATACGTTTACCCACTTGGTTGACTAAGGCAGTCATATTAAAGCCTTTCTCTACTACATCATATAATAAACCTGCATTTATTAAATAAGGAGATTGCCCTTGTAAAGCTCTTGACACTCCAATATTGGCATCTTCTACTTTAGAATTGATATAAGATCCATTCGCGTTAAATGTGAAGCGCTTGTTCAATTTTTTTCTACCCTCTATCTCTACACCAAATGCTGTTGCTTTAGCTGCATTTTGGAAAGAGAATAAACTAGATCCACCAGAACCTTCTTGATAAATACTTTCAATTGGGTTTTCAAAATTCTTATAGAATACACCAATTGTAAAAAGCTCCCCTGCAGATGGATATAATTCATATCTAAAGTCTGTATTGGTAATTTTAGTTCTCTCTAAACTAGGATTACCAGAAACAGAAGCGTTTAATTCAAAATCGTAAATACTTAAAGCCGACAACTCTCTTAATTCTGGACGAATAACTGTTTGAGAACCAGTAATTCTCAAGTTTGCTTTATCAGTTAATTTAATGGTTGCGTTTACACCTGGTAAGTAGTCTGTTACTTTAGAATAGGTATGTCTTGGATCCCACTTCTTCACTGAACCTACTAATTGGTCAAAATCTTCTACTCTTAATCCCCACACTATTCTTAAACCATCAGATAATTTATTATCGAACTGTAAATAACCTGCATTTAAAATGGTATTGGCTAAGTATCTGAAGTTTCTATTTTGAATAGAATTGAAAGCAAATTTATTATCATAGCCATTGCCATAGTTGTCTGCTACAAAAGCACTAGAAGCATCTAATAATCTTAAAGCAGCATTGTCTCTTGGTAAGGTTATAGCAAATAATTGCGCATCATATAAACGGTCTTTCACCTGAATCATATAGCCCGCTTTCACTGTATTTTGTTGATTTAATTTAAAAGTTAAATCACCTCCACCAGTATAAATATAATCATTAAGCGTTTGGAATACTCGGCTTCCTGATTGTTGAGATAAGGTATTTGAAATATTTAATACATAAGGATCATTGCCTTCAATGTTCTTTGTGTATAATATTCTTCTTTGGTCAGGACTATAGCTATCTAAAATAGTAAAGGCTCCATACCAGTTAAACTTTAATTTATTAGATAAACTATGCTCACCATTTAATTGGTTGGTAAAAAATACGTTTTGATTAAATACAAACTCATTACCTTTTACTAATTGTTGTCTATCATAAACAGTTCCTGCTCTTTGAGTAAAGTCGTTAGTTGTTTTAATATTCGCAATAGCCTTGTAGCTAATTTTATTTAATGGATTTAAAAAGATAGATAATCCAGCAATGGCTCCTACGTTAACATCATTAATATACTTCTTATCGTTTAGTGCTACATAAGGAGAGAAGCCTACATTTGATAACTGATTTTGATTATTTGTGTTATCTTGGTATTTATAAGCGTTAGCATAACTAACACCAAATGTTCCACCAATTTTCTTACCCCATAATGTTCCAGCAAAACCGCCATTCATTTGTAAGCTTAGATTTGGTTTAGCAGTTGTGCTTACTGGCGCCCAATTACTTGACATACTTTTACCTAAAGCTGTCTTAGATGCCATACTAGATGTATCAAAACTAGATTTAGTCGTATAGCCAGTAGGCAATGATCTTGTTCCATCATCCACTCCATACCAGTCAGTTTTACCACCTTTATCTTTTAAGAAGTCTTTACCAGTAATTAAGCTATTGGCACTTGTACCTAATTGAATACTAAAGAAATTCTTAGAGGGGACATCCTTTGTGTTTACTTGAATTAAACCACCTGCCCACTCACCAGGAAGTTCAGGAACGAAGGCTTTATTAATAATAATGTTATCAATAATTTGAGAAGGGAATAAATCAAAAGAGAAGGTTTTACGATTAGGTTCGGTACTTGTTAATAAAATACCATTTAACATAGCTTGGTTATATCTATCAGCCAAACCTCTTACAATAATATATTTACCCTCTTGAATAGAAGTGCCTGAAGTTCTTTTTAAAATTTCTGCTGTATTTCTATCTGGACTTCTTTTTATTGATTCTGCTGAAATAACAGAAGCTACAGTATTGGTATTTCTTTGGAAAGAAATTAAGGCGTTATCGGTAGCCCCTTTGTTTGAAGATCTATTAGCAGAAACGGTTACGTCTGCTAATTTTGAATTCACTTCTTCTAATAAAACATCCACTACTAAATCTTCACCTGCAGTAGTAGCTTTAATATCCTGTACTGTTTTATTTTTATATCCTACATAGGTTAAAACTAAAGTATAGTTCTTAGCTACGTCAATAGTAAAACTATATCGACCTTCAATGTCTGTTTTAGAAACCTGTGTTTTATCAGATTTTAAAGTAAGAGAAACGCTAGCAAGCGCTTCATTTTTAGTACTAGTAATTTTACCAGTTAATTTAGCTTTTTGAGCTTGAGATATAGTTGCAATGCCAATAAATCCAATGAGTATTAATAACCTTTTCACAGTATAAATATTTATACTGCAAATATTAAATTTCAATGTTACCGCAATGTTACCGCAATATGAACATAGTATTAACTCTAGAAAGAATCAAATACATAATTTATTAGATAAGTTATTGAAAATCAATGGCAATAATAGTATCAGGGCCAGTCAGTGACAACCCTTTTGTATCAATCAAAACCCCGTTTTGTCTAATGCTAAATGGAAGGCTTGAAACTGTACCCATAATGCCTACTTTTTTAACCTTGAAATTGCCAGGAATAAACAAACCGCTTTGGCTTCTTTGTTTCATTAAATGCACATAAACATGTTTAGCGTCTTGAGTAGTCACGCCCCATAATTGAGGACTTAAAGGACCCCCTCTTGTACCATAAATACTAGCGCCATATTTTTTAACCCATTTGCCTACTAAGGCTAGGGTATCTCTACATTCAGCTTGTATTTCTCCATTGGCCAAGGGTCCTACATTTAATAATAAATTAGAATTACGACCAGCAGCGCCCACTAGTGTTTGAATAATATTTTCGTAAGACTTATAATTGCGGTCATTAATTTTAAAACCCCAAGAATCATTCATGGTTATACAAGACTCCAAAGGCAAAGCAGATGCTGTTTGAAAACTTAAACCAGAACTATTTTGACCAGGCAAGTCTTGCTCAAACATTTGAAAGTCCTCACCAGCGATAGGATCTAAATGATGATTGTTACCAATCATACAAGCAGGTTGTAGTTTATGAATTAAACTATAAATTTCATTGTATTTCCAATCAATGCGGGAGCTTCTGTCTTTAGAACCTTCTGGATTGGTTTGATCCCAATGACCATCAAACCAAATACAAGAAATATCGCCATAGTTTGTAAGAAGTTCTGTTAATTGTCCCTTCATGAACTTGAAATAAGAATCATAATTACTTTTTGCAGTTCTTCCCGATTTTTTTCCTGTTCTACCTGTTTCATAAGGATAGTCGTCTCTAGTCCAATCCAATAAAGAATAATAAAACCCTAATTTAATGCCTTGCTTTTTACATTCTGCTGCTAGTAACTTTAAAGGGTCTTGTTTATAATGCGTATTAGTAATTTTCCAATCCGATTGCTTGGTATCCCAATTAGAAAAGCCATCATGATGTCTTGTAATAAGTACAATGTATTTCATACCAGCGTTCTTCGCCGTGCTTACCCATTTAGCCGCATCAAAATCGACTGGGTTAAATACTTTAGATAATTTTTTATAATCGTCTTTATTAATTTCTTTATTATTCATCACCCATTCTCCATCGCCCAGTGCACTGAAAGCGCCCCAGTGTATAAACATGCCAAACTTATTATCTTGAAAACTTGTTCTGGCTTTTACATTTTCTTTAGAAGGAATATAGGTTTGTGCTTGAGCAGACAAAACCAATAGACAAAGAATGAATAAGAAATAATTTTTCATAATTGAAAATTAAAAGAATAAAAAATAACGTTATAAAAATTTTATCAAATAAATATTGTTAAAAATTACTACTGTTAAAATAGTATTTATTTATGACTTTTTAATCTAGATGAAAAACACTGTGCAAATCGCTAGTGCCCTTAAAATTTACATCTAAATCCTTGATGATGCCGTCTTTTACATCATATACCCAACCATGTAAATGCAAAGGTTGTTCTCTTTTCCATGCATTTTGGACAATAGATGTTTTCCCTAAATCATGTACTTGTTCGATAACATTTAATTCCACTAATCTATCTGTTCTTTGCTTATTATCTTTTATTGCATCTAACTCTTTAAAATGTAAACGATATACATCTTTGATATGTCTTAACCAGTTATCAATGAGTCCAAATTGTTTGTTTTCCATAGCAGCTATTACCCCACCGCAACCATAGTGTCCACAAACTATAATGTGTTTTACTTTCAATACTTCTACTGCATAGGATAGTACACTTAGTATATTCATATCGCTATGAACAACCATATTGGCAATATTGCGATGTACAAAAATATCACCAGGCAAAGTGCCCGTAATTTGGTTGGCAGGTACACGGCTATCGGAACATCCAATCCATAAATATTCCGGATTTTGACTATTGGCCAACTTCTCAAAATAGGTTGGGTCAATAGATAATTGATTGGCTACCCAGTTTTTATTGTTTTCTAGTAGTTTCTTGTATGATTTTTCCATGCAACCTAAAATTAGGCAAAATTTTGGATTTTGTTTCAAGTTTGAACGGCAATTACCTAGGCCTTTATGCTATTTACCCTAATTTTATTAGATGAATATACTTGTTGAAATAATGGGCTGGATTGGCTCTGTAATAATTGTAGGGTCCTACGCTTTGAATATAACAGGCAGGCTTGAGGCTACTCATAAACTATATGTTTTAGCGAATATTCTTGGGGGTTTATTTTTTGTAGTGAACACCTACTTCCATCAGGCCTACCCTTCTATGTTTGTAAATATTGTTTGGGTAATTATTGCCATTGTAATGCTAAATAAAAAAGATAAAAATAAAGAAGCTAAAAATAAATCCTAACCTAAATTAACTATTGAAATAGTTTGTTTGAATGCAAATGAAAAAAATAAATTCAAGTTTAATATTCATACTGAAATGGTTGGTCATTAGCATTTTAACTGTAGGCCTAATAGGTACTACTACTGCATGGTTTTTAATAGCCTTGGACTTTGTTACCATTTGGCGTAACGACCATATTTGGGTAGTGAATTTCTTACCCTTATTAGGTTTAGGTATTGGTTATGCTTACCATTACTTTGGAACAGCTGTTCAAAAAGGAAATAATTTAATTTTAGAAACACATCAAGCTGAAGAAACTACAAGCACTACTAGTACTAAAAGTTCTTCTATTAAAACTATTCCCTTATTAATGGCGCCACTTATTTTTATAAGTACTTTACTTACACATATAGGTGGAGGTTCTGCAGGCAGAGAAGGAACAGCAGTTCAAATGGGTGGTGCTATAGCAGATCAGTTCACTACACTATTTAAATTAAGTTCTGCTGAAAGAAAAACCATTTTAATAATGGGTGTGAGTGCAGGCTTTGCTGCAGTATTTGGAACACCATGGGCAGCTGCAGTGTTTGCTTTAGAAATTATGAGTTTTAAAAAAGTGAAATTTGAAAATATAATTCCCAGTTTTATAGCAGCCTTTGGCGCACACTATGTTTGTTTAGCATGGATGGTAAAACATACCGCCTATAGCATTGATATTATTCCAAGTATTACAGCAAGTACTATAAGTTGGACCATGCTAGCAGGTCTTATTTTTGGATTAGCTGCACTCCTATTTATTTATACAGGTAAATTTTTTGAAGTGTTATTTTCGAAAATAAAATTTGTACCCATACGACCATTTATTGGAGGTATAATTATTGCCTTATTTATTGTAGTGGCTAATTCAACAAAATTTATTGGATTAGGTATCCCTTCAATAGTTAACGCTTTTAATGAACCCGCTGGTAGTTTTGATTTTGCTTTAAAAATTTTATTAACCAGCCTTACTTTAAGTGCAGGCTTTAAAGGCGGTGAAGTAACCCCCTTATTTTTTATAGGGGCTGCCTTAGGCAATATACTTATTTGGTTTATACCTTTTCCCATGGCCTTATTGGCTGGGATGGGCTTTGTGGCTGTATTTGCGGGGGCTACACACTGTGTTATTGCCTCCATTATTATGGGTATGGAACTATTTGGAATACAAGCTGGCATGTATGTGGGGCTTGCAAGTATGGTGGCTTATTTTGCTTCTGGCATGAATGGCATTTATAGTGCTAAACTTAAAATTGGCGCCAAATATGATTTATACAATTATATTTCAAAAACTAGAAAATATTAAAAATGGTTGAAATAGTGCGTATAACGAATGATACAGAAATTGAAGGAATTCGTTTATTACAAAAAGAAAATTTAAAAAAATTAATTAGCGCTGAGGAAGCAGCTAAGGAAGGTTTTGTTACTGCAGAATATAGTTTTGAATTTTTAAAACAAATGAATACTGCTAGCCCTTCTGTTATAGCAAAAGATGGCGATAAGGTAGTTGGCTATGCCATGGTAGCGGTAAAATCTATTTACGGGGGGCACCCTTTATTAGATAGTTTATTTGACGAGACAGATAAACTAAGCTTTAACAATAAGCCATTGAAAGAAACGAATTATGTTTTAGTAGGGCAACTATGTGTGGGTAAGCATTATCGCGGTCAAGGACTGGTTCAAAAAATGTATGGCTTCTTTAAAACTGAATTACAAAAAGAATTTACTTATTGCATTACCGATGTAGCACAGGACAATCCAAGGTCTATTAAGGCGCATTTAAAAACAGGCTTTGAAATTATACATACCATTGGCTATGGTGGCGCATCTTGGGATATTGTATTATGGGATTGGAATAAATAAACACATGCTCTTAAGAATAAGTATTACTTTTATTTTTTAATCAGGTTCATTTAATCACGAGATACAGGACGCGTTAAACAAGTAGGCCCTCCTCCTCCTTTCACACTTATTTCTGCACCTTCGTATTCAATCACTTTACAACCGGCGGCTTCTAATCTTGACTTTGTAATAGGGTTTCCTTTTACCATTAAACAAGTACGGGGCGCTATAGCAAGCACATTACAGCCCATGCTATCGAATTCGGCTTCTGGTACTTCTACTAATTCAAAACCTCTTTTAATTAATTCATTTCTAAATACAATTGGAATTAAAGCAGAGTATACTACAGCCAAATTACTGTCCACAGGGCTAAGTACCGACATTAAATGAAATACATCGGAAGGGCCTCTATAATGGGGCATTGGAACCGTTATCACTTCCACGCCTAATGGCTTTAATAAGGCGGTTATTTGTGCAATACCTTCTTCATTGGTTCTATAAGTATGGCCTACTGCCAAGGTTTTATCATCTAACCAGGCAACATCTCCTCCTTCAATAGTTCCAGGTGCTTTAATCACACCTAATACTGTTATACCTTCAGCTTCATAAGCCTTTTGTTGAGCCAAGGGCTCATTCTTTCTGCCTTCCTTACCCATATTACAAATAATCATGCCCTTGCTGGTGGCAATGGCGGCATCTCTGCAATAAATTGAATCCATATTCACCGTATCGTCTTCTGGAAAATAAAAAACTTGGGCTCCATTTTCTTTTAATATTTTTTCAAAGGCATCATATTCAGCAAGGGCTTTATCAATTGCTGGTTTTCCTAAATAATTCAAAGCTTCCCAATGCTTAGAAATATGCGCATCGTTTATAAAGGCAGCAGACGCTTTTTTAATAAATAAAGAGTTTAGTTTTCCTGATTCTGAATGCGATGACATGAGTGTAATTTAAAGCGGTGAAATAATTATATGAACAATCTTATGAATACTATTATAAATTTTATAATGAAAAAAGTTAACTGCTAAATATATAGAATTAAAAATTGAAAAGTAATGGATCGGTTAAAATTCAGTTTTAAATTTTATCTCGTTTCCAAACGGCAAAAACATAAATAGGAACAGAGGACATAGTTAAGAAAAAGCCCCAGAAAACAGTTTCTTGTCCCAGACCTATCATTAACCATAAACAAAATATAAAAGTAAGCGAGGCTAATAAAATAGCCATGGCTAAAAATTTATTTGATTTAAAAGGCAATCTTGTTTGCATAATAAAATAAGAGGCAGTGCAAAAAAAGTAAGGAATTAAAATAGTAGAAGTGGTCATTAACATTAAAAACTTAAACTGTTCCACTAAACCCTTGGTATAATTCATACTCATTAAAATAGAAACAAATACACTTGAAATAACCACCCCTAAAACAGGTACTCCCTTGGTATTAAGGCGCATAAAAATTGCAGGAAATAATTTGTCTTTAGCAATGGCAAATGGTAGTTGCCCTTGAATTAAGATATAGCCATTCAAGGCCCCAAAGGCAGCAATAGCCACCCCTGCGCTCACCCAATACTCTGCCCCATGGCCCCATATTAATACAGCCGCATCGGCAAAAGGTGTTACACTTGTTTTTAATTGGGCTGCTGGAATCATACCCATTATACTTACCGTACTTAATATATATACCACAGTGGCAATAAGTGTTCCTAAAGTAGTAGCCTTTGCAACGGTAGCCGCTGAATTGGCCACACTGCCCGAAGGAATAGTGGCACATTCAATACCTAAAAAAGCAAAAAAGGTTAAAGTAGTAGTGGCTGTGATAGCAGCAATCGTAGAAGTACCACTTGTATTAAAGGGTAAGAAATTTTCCCAATGAATATAAAATAAACCTGCAAGGCCAATTAAAATAATAGGCACAATTTTTAAAATGGTGGTAATTAATTGTACTACACCAGAAGTAAATATGCCTAAAGAATTGATCCATGTTAAAAACCAAATAGTAGTAAGGCCTGTAAAAATGGCGAGTACCGAATTCGAAGCTAATGCAGGAATGAAAGTACTTAAAGCACTAATAAAAGAAACTGTAATAGCAGCATTGGTACACCATACTGAAACTAAATAACCCCAGGCTACTAGAAAGCCTGCAAAATCGCCTAAACCTTTTTGAGAATAAGCATAAGGACCACCGTTGGCAGCGGGTAATAAATTACTTAAATGCGCAAATACTTTTGAAAGTAAAAAAGCACCAATGGAAGAGCAAACCCAACCTATTAAACTTATGCCTCCAAAACTAGCCAAGGTAGCAGGCATCATAAATACACCAGCCCCAATCATATTGCCAACGACTAAAGAAGTACTAGTCCATAAACCTAATTTTTTATCGGCTGCTTGCATTACTAAATATACCTATTAATAATGTTTTCAATTAATTCTTGTTGCCCGCTTATTGGAGTAGGTTCACCTTTCTCCACTGCATAGGCCCTTAAGTCTTCTAAACTTAATTTACCCGCTTCAAAATCCTTGCCCTTGCCTGTGTCAAAAGAAGCATACCTGGTAGATCGTATTTTTGTATACTCCGATTTTTGTAAAATAGTATCTGCTGTAATTAAAGCGCGGGCAAATGTATCTATTCCACCAATATGTGCATGGAATAAATCGGCAGCATCGGTGGAGTTTCTTCTGCGCTTCGCATCAAAATTAATTCCCCCTCCTTGAAAGCCACCTGCTTCTACAATAATAAGCATAGACTCTACTAGCTCATTTATATTAGTAGGGAACTGATCGGTATCCCATCCATTTTGATAATCACCTCTATTGGCGTCCATACTACCTAACATACCAGCATCTACGGCTACTTGTAATTCATGTTGGAAGGTATGACCTGCAAGGGTGGCGTGATTCACTTCAATATTTAATTTAAAGTCGTTTAGTAAATCATATTGTCTTAAAAATCCAATCACTGTTTCACTATCATAATCGTATTGATGCTTTGTTGGCTCACAAGGCTTAGGCTCAATAAAAAAAGTTCCTTTAAAACCATTTCTTCTAGCATAGTCCTTGGCTGTATGTAGAAACTTAGCCAAATGTTCTTTCTCTCTTTTCATATTGGTATTCAGCAGCGACATATAGCCTTCTCTTCCACCCCAGAATACATAATTCTCTCCGCCTAATGCAATGGTTGCATCCAAGGCGCCTTTTACTTGTGCTGCTGCATGTGTTAATACATGAAAGTCGGGGTTGGTAGAAGCCCCATTCATATAACGCTTATTACTAAACACATTCGCAGTACCCCATAATAATTTTACACCACTGGCATTTTGTTTTTCTTTTAAATAAGCGGTGAGTGCTTGCAGGCGACTATCGTTTTCATTGACATCATTGGTATAGTCTACTACATCCACATCATGAAAGCAATAATAAGGAAGGCCTAACTTAGTAATAAATTCAAAAGCAGCATCGGCTTTATCTTTAGCGCGTGCTACTGCATCTTGTTTTTCATTCCAAGGATAAATATGCGTAGGCTCTCCAAAAGGATCTCCTCCATTACCTACAAAACTATGCCAGTAGGCTACTGCAAAACGTAACCAATCTTTCATGGGTTTACCTGCCACTACTTTGCTTTCATCATACCAACGATAACTTAAGGGGTTATCGCTGTGTAAGCCTTCGTATTTAATTGGACCAATGCCTTTAAAAAATTCTTTTTCTCCAAGTAGTACTGACATAAAATAGAGTATTAAAGTTTATAAAATATTTGTTTGTGTTTTATTGATTAATATATTGATGTAATAACTAACTATTATTTATTCTTATATATAATTTTTGCTAGATTATTTTTCCAATTTTCATAAAGCAAATTGTACTTTTCTGTTTCAGTTGGCTCAATTTGTTGTATGGGCTTTGTATCTGCAAAGGCGTCCTTTAATTCTTTATAAATGCCCGCACCTATGCCTGCGCCCAAAGCTGCACCCACACTACCTTCTACATTGTACAAGGCTACAGGCACGCAGGTTGCATTCACAAAAGCATGGGTAAATACGGGACTTAAAAATAAATTCGCTTGGCCTGCTTTAATCACAGAAGGTGCTAATTTATTTTCTCTCATAATATCTAGCCCGTATCTAAAAGCAAAGGCAATACCTTCTTGTGCTGCCCTATATATATGGGCTGCTGTATGTTTATTTAAATCAAGGCCTAGTATTTGAGCGCCAATAATTTTATTATTAAATATACGCTCTGCCCCATTGCCAAAAGGCAGTATGGTTAAGCCATCACTTCCTGCTGGAATACTTGCAGCCATTTCATTCATGGTAGCATAATTTGTACTAGCTCCTATGTATTTTTTAACCCAACTATTTAATATACCCGTGCCATTAATACAAAGTAGCATACCAATTCTATTTGCTGCACTTGTATGATTTACATGCGCAAAACTATTCACCCTTGATTGCAAATCATAAGAAAGCGTATTGCCTACTCCATAAATAACGCCCGAAGTACCTGCAGTGGCGGCTACTTCGCCAGGTTCAAGCACATTTAAAGAAAGGGCATTATTGGGTTGGTCACCTGCTTTATAACTAATAGGTATACCCGCTTTTAATAATAAAGCATTTGCAATGCTAGCACTTAATGCACCATGGTTACTAAATACATCTTGCACTTTTGGAAATATAGCCTCCTCAAAACCAAAATAATTTAATAGCTCTTTTGATATACAATTATTTTTAAAATCCCAGAATATGCCTTCCGATAAGGCAGCTATGCTGGTAGTCATTTCTCCTGTTAATTGCATGGCAATAAAATCGCCAGGTAGCATTATAGTATGAATTTGTGCATATACAGCAGGTTCATTTTCTTTTACCCAGGCCAGTTTAGCCGCTGTAAAATTGCCGGGAGAATTTAATAAATGCGATAAGCATTTTTCATGACCAATTGTATCAAAGGCTTTTTCGCCATAGGTAACGGCTCTGCTATCACACCAAATAATACTATCTCTTAGGACCTTTTTATTTTTATCTACTAGAACCAAACCATGCATTTGATAGGCAATACCTATGGCTGCAATATTATTTGAATCATAGGAAGGCAGGGCAAGTTTAGCTGCTTTATGTAGCTTTAAAATACCTGCTTGAACCTGTTCCCACCACATTGTAGGAGATTGTTCTGCCCAGCCATTTCGATGAGAGATAATGGCATTTTCAGTATCTGGATAAGACAGCGTTAGAATACATTTCTGTGTACTTGCTTCTACTAAAGAAACCTTAATAAAGGAAGTGCCAATATCAATGCCTAGTAAATACATAAAGGGTTTGCTTACTATCTAAAACTAAGAAATAGTTCCCTGTTTTTGGCATATAAATTTAAAAAATAGGCATAAAAAAACTGCCCCCAAATTGGGGGCAGTTTATATCTTAATCTAAATTCTTAAATTAGAAATTAGGATTCTTAATAGCTACGCTAGAACCAGATGGTGCGTTTAATTCAAACTCATCACCAGGAACATCCCAGTAGTCCATGTAGTTGTAGTTCATAGTTGCATTTGTCCAAACTACTTCTTTTACATCAAATACTGTAGCGCCATAGCGACCACCACCGTTAGCCACTGGATAAGTCCAGCCCCAACGTCTTGCATCGTAGAAAGATAATCCACGGAAAGCAAGAGCAACTCTTCTTTCTTTAGTTAATAAAGATAAAGCGTCAGCTTTAGTAGTTGCAGATGCAGCAGCTAAGCCAGCACCTTGGTAAGTTCTAACAGCATCGATAAAACCTAAACCAGTAGCAATATTACCCAATTGGATATTTGCTTCTGCTTGCATCATAGCATTCTCTTCGTAGCTAGCTGCAATAATTAATTCATATTTACCAACGTTCTTAGTACCATAAGAGTAAACACCAGCGATAGTACCGCCACCTGGTAAATCAGTTGATTGCCAGTTAGGGTTTAAACTCCATCTTGTACCAAAACTAAGACCATGTGTAAATTGGAAACCTGTTTTGAAGTTACTTTCTTTACGCTTGTCACCTTCTGAAAATTCTTGAACGAAACGCTCACTAATTTTAAAGGTACCGCTACTTGCTCTGTTAGTTGCTAAGGCAGAAGCTGTTCCACCATTTACACCAAACCAGTTATTCAAATCTGAAGTACGACCTGTTAAAACATAGTCTGTGCTTTTAACACCATTAGATGTTAAGGTTAAAACTGTATTCCAATCGGCAGTAGTCATCACACCTGAGAAAGCATTTTTTGAAATAGCAACACCTGCTACACCATTTACAAAAGTCGACATCTTATTTAATAAAATGTTACGCGCTTTTAAAGTATTGATGTTTCTAACCCACATGTCTTTAGTCATTAATTGACCATTACCTACTTGGCTAGATTCAGGAATTAATTTTCCTAAAACTGCTGTGTAGTCAGATGTATTAGATGCAGATCCTAATGTAGTAACAGCTAAATCGTAGTAGTAATTAGAACGAGCAATAACCGCATCATGAGATACATAGTTACCACTTGTTTTACCAGCTGTATCTGTAATAAGACCAGCATAGTACATTGTTCCAATTTGAGCATAAGCCCATCCTTTCCAGAAATAAGACCAAGCTTTAATAGTTGCAATTTTTGTTGCTTTATCGCCAGTGTAAGTAACTTTATCCGCTAAAGCGATAACATTATTACAAGCTTGTTGCATTGCATACATATTCATCCACTCATATAACAAGGCATTGTTTCCTTGTGCAGAAGCCGCTCTTGAATTATAAGCGCGGATAATGGCTGGGTTTGGAGAAGGGTTAGTTAAAGTTACTGTTGAGCTTAATTTAATAGACTCTGGAGAAGGGATAGTTGTGATTTGGTTGTTAGAACCTTCACCACCACCAATAATATCTCCCATTAACTCATGGTAACCTCTTGGTAAAGAGAAGTAGCTATCACCTAGCCATCCATCACCATAGCTTAAACCATTTAAATAGATACCGCCTTGAGCTAGCTTTGTTAAGCCATTCTCTTCGGTAACGTTACCAGACAATGTTGGCGAATTTGGGTTACCAACTTCTAAATCTTTTTGACAGCTAGTCGAAAACATGACTAGAGCTGCGAAAAAGCCTAAGTAAAGTATTTTTATTTTATTCATGACTATTATTTTTTAAATTTTTTGGATTAGAAACCTATGTTTAAACCAATTTGATATGATTTAGTATTTGGCATTGTACTGTGGTCAATTCCTCTATCGAAAGAAGAGTTAACAGAACCAGAACTAATCTCAGGATCCATACCAGAATATTTAGTCCAAGTCATGATATTACGTCCTGTAAATACTAATTGTAGTTTTCTAAATTTCTTGAAGGTATTAGTCTTCGCTAAATCAACACTTAAAGAAACGTTTCTTAATCTTACGAAAGAAGCGTCTTCTAAGAAGTAGTCTTTAGTTACGTTGTTACCTACACCACGCGTAGAACCCCATAATGCGTAGTAGAAACTACCATGGTATGCAGTCCAAGCAGCTGGAGTGAAACCAGGAATATTAACCACCTTATCAAAGTCATTGCTAATACCATCACGATACATCCACTCTTTAGTTTGGTTATATAAATGAGCTCCGTTGATCCAATCAAATTGGAAATTCAAGTTGATGAAATCTTTGTAAGTGATGTTATTAATAAAGTTCATTGTGAATTTAGGACTAGGATCTCCTAATGGTAATTGCTCAGAACCAATCATAGCGCCTTTAGTAGCAGTATCAACTACTACATTACCGCCATATACTGGATCTACAACAACTACATATCTTCCAGAAGCTTTCATTGCATCTGTAAAGTATGCAGAACCATTTGTACGAACTTGATCTAAACTTCTAATAGTTGGGTAAGCATAAATTTGTCCAATTGGCTTACCAGCTACTAATACTACGTTCGTAGAACCAGCAGAAGAAGTCAAAGGAATAGTTGCACCACCAGAGATAGCATCTATCATAGAAACTTGCGTTCCGTAGTTAGTAGTTAAATCCCAAGTTAAATTCTTAGAAGAGAAAATTGGCATATTTAATGAGAACTGAGTACCATGTGAACTCATGTCAATAGCGTTATCTAAGATTCCACTAGCACCAGTTGATAAAGGAACTGCAATGCTATAAATAACATTCGCAGAACTTCTCTTCCAATAAGTGAATGATCCGTTGATAGACTTTAACCAATTTGAATTACTATTTGTATTTAAAGTGAAGTCTGTACCAATTTCAGTCTCTTTTGAAACCTCAACATTTAAGTTAGGGTTTCTTGAAGGACTAGAGAAAGCATAAGTTACATTGCTTCCAATAGGTTGTTGGTTCAATACAGGGTAACGATCGAATGCACCTGGTTGAATACCCGCCTCACCATAAGCAGCTCTTAACTTCATAAAAGGAACTAGATCTTGTAATTTACCTTTCCACCAATCCATTTGAGATGGTAAGAAGTAAAGATCGGCATGAGGGAAAGTAAATGGTTTAGAACCAGCACCGAATGTAGATGAGTAGTCAGATCTTACACCAGCTGTTAAACCAATAAAGTTGCTATAATCAAACTTTTGGTTTGCCAAGAA
>Ga0214919_10001251_pt1 | contig 42106 bp, 34 predicted proteins | sample LL1503_MetaG_FD_177994 | JGI IMG/M metagenome (GOLD analysis project Ga0214919, IMG submission 177994) | Freshwater microbial communities from Lake Lanier, Atlanta, Georgia, United States - LL-1503 | ecosystem: Environmental > Aquatic > Freshwater > Lake | place: USA: Georgia | collected... | reverse complement strand
CGTTCATGCAGGCACCGTACTCGAAGCGACGGATGACGACTGGAATTTTGCCTTTGATTTAAATGTGCGTTCGCAATTCTGGATGATTCAAGCGATTCTTCCCGGCATGCTCGCCAAGAAAAAAGGCAGCATCATCAACATGGCCAGCATTGCATCGAGTATTCGCGGCCTACCCAACCGATTTGTGTATGGCGCGACTAAAGCTGCCGTAGTGGGTCTGACTAAAGCCGTCGCTGCAGATTATGTAACGCAAGGCATACGCTGCAATGCCGTGTGTCCAGGCACCGTGGATACACCGTCGCTGCAAGATCGCATTAATGCCTATGCCGATCCTACGGAAGCACGTAAACAATTTATCGCCCGCCAACCGATGGGCCGACTGGCCACCGCAGAAGAAATTGCACCGGTCGTCGTTTTTTTAGCGTCCGATGATTCCACCTTCAGTACCGGAAATCTCTACTCAGTCGATGGTGGCATGACGATTTGATGTATGCGATTTAATGCATGCGATTTGATACGTTCGTTTAGCAACTACACCATCTCTACGCAATAAAAAAGAGCTGAGGGAACATCGTTCCGCTCAGCTCTTTTGCTAGCTATTTTTTTACCTAACGCTTACTTCCAAAGTGCGCACTTAGTTTCGGCTTTAGTTAAAAACGCCTGTTCACCCGGAATCACTTGTACCTGCTTGTAGTAATCCCACTCGCCTTTTGATTCAGCGGGTGTTTTCACTTGCATCAAGAACATGTCGTGGACCATACGGCCGTCCTGACGCACTACACCATTTTTAGCAAAAAAGTCATTCACTTTCGTTGACTTCATTTTTGCCATCACCTTATCACCATCATCGGTACCAATAGCTTTAACTGCATTTAGATAAAAAGTGACAGCCGAGTAATCCGCTGCGTGCACCATCGATGGTGCCTTTTTATTTTTTGCCATGAATTTTTTGGACCAAGCACGCGTCTCGTCATTTTGATCCCAGTACCAGCCATCGGTCAGATACATACCTTGCGTGACATTCAAGCCTAGCGCATGGATATCATTAACGAAGACCAGCATACCGGCCATCTTCATTTTTTTCATCAAGCCGAATTCATTAGCCGCCTTGATAGAATTCACCGTATCGCCACCCGCATTGGCCAATCCAAGAACTTGCGCCTTTGATGCCTGAGCTTGCAACAGGAAGGATGAAAAATCTGACGTTGCTAATGGATGACGTACAGCACCCAAAACCTTACCGCCGCTCGCCTTGATCACATCAGACGCATCTTTTTCGAGTGAAATGCCGAATACATAATCGGCCGTCAAAAAGAACCAATCCTTGTCGCCTTGCTTAACCAATGCGCCACTGGTGCCACGCGATAAAGACACCGTATCGTAAGCATAGTGAATCGTATAGGGAGTACATTCCTCATTCGTCAGTCGGGAGGTACCCGCACCAATCGCGATGAATGGCTTTTTCTTTTCTAACGCTACTTTAGCCATGGCTAGCGCGGTCGCAGAGTTCGACCCACCAATTAACATATCCAGACCCTGTTGATCAAACCATTCGCGCGCTTTACTCGCAGCGATGTCGGCTTTGTTTTGATGATCTGCTGAGACAAATTCAATTTTTTTACCGTTCAGCATGCCGCCGAATTCCGCAATCGCCATCTTGATAGCTTCTGCACCCGCTGGGCCATCCACATCGGCGTAGACACCCGACATATCAGTAATGAAACCAATTTTGATCGTGTCATTAGAAATCTGAGCCGTGGCACCCTGGGTAGCTGCCAACATGGCAACGCATAGCAGCCCCTTCAGCATGAATTTAATTTGTTTGTACAAGTTCAGCTCCCTCATTATTGAAATTGAAATTTTTTAGATGCAGATGCAGCTCATCACTTGAAATCACCTGATTATGCTTGGTGCGATAGTGTACAACCATCTTCAGGCACACTGCTTTAGTGACAATATGCAGATAATCAAACTAGACGTTTTATATTAATTACTTGTATTGTTGTTTTTTTATATCGCTATTTTAAATATATCGTTTTTAAATAATAGTTAAAATTCATGAAACTTGGTTATACATTGCTCTAGCGTGCCGGAGTCTGAATTGAAAAAGAACACAACTACCCGCAACACCCTTCGGAAGCTTTTGGAATCGAGCCTGCAATTATGGGCCGTGGGCGGCCTAATCGCCTTGTCGCTTTTGTGGCTGACGATCATTACTGAGATTGATAGAGATCACCAACTGCTCATCTAACAAGGCGAAGCCGAAGCCACCTCGCTTGCCAGCAATTATGCTAAGCAAATTGACTACCTTTTTCTACAAGTTGATCAGCTCTCGGCTTTCATGACAGCGACAGTTTCAGGACCCAACCCGGCAAGCTCGTTACAAAAGTTGTTTAATACCTTGCCTAAAGAAAGTCCGATGAACCCGCTGTATGCCGATGAAAAGGGCATTATCCGCAGTGCACGCTACCCAGCAGCGCTTAATAACGACGTATCGCAGATTTCCTATTTTACTCACCACCGCGATTCAGAATCACTCAAGCTAAAAGTTCAAAAACCCGCAATGGGCATTGGGGCACTGAGCGGCAAAACAGTCATACGTTTCAGTCGTCGCGTAAACAAAAATGACGGTAGCTTTGGCGGAGTGATCTCGATTGCATTTCTGCAAGATGAACTGACCAATTTTATTAGTGGCAGCTCGCTCAGGCCGAACGACGTCGTTGGGATTAAATTTGGTAGTGGCGATTGGCTAAGTTATGACATTATCGAAAATTCAACAAAGCAAGCACCTGTGCTTGAGCCTTTGACCTTTGCAAGTAATCACGATATTGAATCGAATATGATGGTCAACAATAAGCTGAGTGTATTTAGCTCAGTCGGTTTGAACCACTATCCCTTACTCACATTTGTCAGCATAACTCATGACAACTTGATGCAGCCCTACCTAGAAACCGAGCGCGCATACAAGTTAACACTCGCCACTGGTACAGTACTTATTCTAATCACATGCATCATCGGTATCTGGTTTCAGCTTAAAAGTGAACAAGAAAAAAGCTATGAAGAAAGTGTGCAAAACACCTTCCGCTTAGCCGTAGATGGGGCCCAAGAAGAGCTATACATGCTGTCACAATTTCTGAATCCAGCTGCTGGCCAAGTTGATTTTAAAATCGAAGATTGTAATGGTCAGGCTGTTCGGTTATCAGGAGTCAGACGCTCGGATCTGATTGGTTCTTCGATTAGCCAACTAATGAATGAGGCTAATTTTGACTTTACGCGCTTGTTTTTACTTGGTGCGATGGCCAATGGATTTGCTGAAAATGAAGTTCAGTTATACCGCGAGGGTGTCAAGTTAAAGCGTTGGTATCACTGCCGCGCGGTACGTGCCGACTTGGGTTTGGCTGTCACATTACGCGACATTCATGAAGTCAAAGAGAAAGAGCAACAATTACAAGCCCTAGCGATGACGGATTCATTAACTCAGCTTCCGAATCGTCATTGGATGAATCAACATCTTCCAGAAATCATCCGGCAAGCAACTTCAACGAATAAAAAATTTGGTGTGCTTTTTATCGATCTCGATAATTTTAAAAATATTAATGACACATTGGGTCACCAAGAAGGGGACCAATGTCTGAAGGATATCGCCCATGCATTGCGTGAATCCATTCGCAAACAAGATCATGTGATCCGACTGGGCGGTGATGAATTTATGGTGTTGCTGCAATCGCTGGAAGATACTCACGTAGTTAGTGAAATCGCCTCTCATCTTTTAATAAGCCTGCGCTCAGCCGGCAAAGGCAGTGAGTGGAGCACCATGCGCACGCGTGCCTCCATTGGTGGCGCCATCTTCCCGGATGATGCGACTACGGCTGAAGCATTAATACAAGCAGCTGACATTGCCATGTACGAAGCCAAACGTGCAGGTAAAGATCGCTTTGCTCGCTATACCCATGCCATGCACGATCACATAAGCGATCGCATCACACTCGAGACTGCATTACAACAAGCGGTCCCCGAAAATCAGCTCATGCTTTATCTACAACCACGTGTTGATGCATTCAACGGTTACCTCTGTGGCTTCGAAGCTCTGCTGCGATGGCAGCATCCCGTCATGGGCGTGATTTCACCAGATAGATTTATACCGCTTGCGGAAGAAACTAATTTGATTGTCGACATCGGTAACTGGGTTGCTAACAGCACCTGCGAATTAATCGCCCGCTGGATGAATGAAGGACGATCCATTCAACCTATTTCTATCAATGTCTCTGCTAAGCAGCTAAAAGATCGCGTATTTCGGGAGGCGCTTGAGCGCAGCATGAAACGATATGGCATATCGTCATCGCAGATAGCCATTGAGTTAACCGAATCGTCCATGATCGGGGACGATAAAACGACGCAAGAAGAATTGCGCATGCTGGAAGGTATGGGATTAAAACTAATGATTGATGATTTTGGTACGGGTTACTCTTCGCTGTCCCATCTACAAAAATTGAATGTGGATGTGTTGAAGATTGATAAATCCTTTGTTCAAGCACTCTCTTCACAAGATCAAAGCGAACCGCTTTGTCAGGCAATGATACAAATTGGTAAAACCTTAGGGATGGCAGTGGTGGCCGAAGGGGTAGAGACGGAAGAGCAACTAGTCGCGCTACAAGCGATGGGGTGTGATGAGATACAGGGATTTTTAATTGCGGAGCCCCTACCGATACCTAAGGCAGAAGAATTATTAACTCATGGTCCCTTCTTTAAGCCATTGCAGAACTCAACCTCTGCCAGGCTGAATGCCGCTTGAAACAATTACGCCAATAACTGCCGATGGCTAGTGATCGCTTCACGCACGATGTCACTGAATTCTTCGGTATTTTTTTGGTCAAGGCCTTCTAAAATTGCTCGACGCATACGCGGCTCCCAGAAGCGCTTGATATGCGAGGCGATATCTTCCAGCGCTTGAGTGCGATCAGGCATGCTCTCGAAAAATTCACCAATCTGATTCGCCATTCTGATCAGGTTGTTTACGTCCATAGTCGCACCTTTTTCTTTCGCGTTATTAGTTCGCGTTATTAGTTCGCATTGTTAGTTCGATTTTATAATTCAATCGCTTCGCACTCGGTCGGCATGCGTATAGATCACGTAACTGCGATCTCGCATAAAACCTATAAGAGTCACTCCAGCTCGCTCGGCCAATTCCACCGCAAAACTCGTCGGTGCTGAGATGGCCGCAATCACACCTACATTCATGATGGCGGCCTTTTGTACCATTTCATAACTAGCGCGGCTAGTGATGAGCAAGACACCCTCAGAGAAATCCTGCTGCTGCTCTGCCATCACACCAATCAATTTATCGAGCGCATTATGGCGTCCAACATCTTCACGCACCAATTTAACCTGACCCTGCGCTGTCATCCAAGCAGCAGCATGGGTCGCACCACTTTGCATTTGCAGTGGCTGTAAATTTTGCATGGCGTGCATGCCATTCACAATCACCGATTCAGTAAAGTGATGCCGATGCGAAACCGCTGTTGTACATCGAGTGACTTGCTCAAGTGATTCAGTTCCACACAAACCACAACCTGTTCGTCCTGCTAAATTGCGGCGCCGCTGTTTCAACAACATGAAACGCTCAGCGGCTATCTCTAAGTGCACTAACCAACCTGCTTCAGTAGACTCCACTTCACAGGCATACAATTCAGACGCGTGCTGAATAATGCCTTCCGATAGTGAAAACCCTAACGCAAAATTTTCCAAATCGGCCGGTGAAGCCAACATCACAACATGCGAAATACCGTTGTATTCCAGCGCCACCGGCACTTCGACTGCAATCACATCAGTGGTGATCGTTTGCTCGCCACCACGAACCCGCAACACCGATACCTGCTTTAGCGACTCGGCGCTGTTGGTGAGTTCATGCGCTAACGCAGGATCAGCCATAGCTAGGTAGTTTCACAAACATTTGATTAAAGATATTTATGCTCCACCCGCTTCAGACTCAAGATGCGCTAACTCTAATTGCTGGCGATTAAATTCCTGATAGTCGCGCTGCCATTCCGAATGCTGAGTTACAGGCATTACTTGCACGGCTGTGACTTTGTACTCAGGACAGTTAGTTGCCCAATCCGAGTTATCGGTCGTGATTACATTCGCGCCTGATTCCGGAAAGTGGAAAGTTGTATAGACAACACCAGGCTGAACATTTTCAGTAATCGTTGCACGCAAAACAGTCTGACCTGAGCGCGATTCAATACCTACCCAAGCATCCTGTTGAATGCCACGCTCTTCGGCATCATGCGGATGAATCTCCAATCGATCTTCGCTATGCCATTGCACGTTCTCGGTACGACGAGTCTGAGCACCGACGTTGTATTGCGACAGAATTCGGCCGGTGGTCAATATCAATGGAAATTTACGAGTAATTTTTTCGGTTGTTGGCACATATTGGGTAATAAAGAATTTACCTTTACCACGCACAAACGTATCAATGTGCATGATCGGCGTACCTTCTGGAGCCGCATCATTACACGGCCATTGCACACTACCCAATTGCTCAATCTTTTTGAATGTCACGCCGTGGAAGGTCGGCGTCAGCGATGCGATCTCATCCATGATTTCAGAAGGATGTGAATATTTCATCGCATAACCTAAAGCATTAGCCAACAACTGCGTCACTTCCCAATCCGAATAACCCGCTTTAGCTGGCATGACTTTACTGACACGCGAAATGCGGCGTTCAGCATTCGTAAACGTGCCATCTTTTTCCAAGAACGAAGAGCCCGGTAAAAATACATGCGCGTATTTTGCAGTTTCATTCAAAAACAAATCCTGAACCACGATGCATTCCATCGCCGACAATGCGGAGGCGACATGCTGAGTATTCGGATCCGATTGAACAATATCTTCACCCTGGCAATACAAGCCCATGAAGCTGCCATCGAGAGCCGCATCAAACATATTCGGAATACGCAAACCAGGTTCTGGATTAAGCGTAACACCCCAACGCGCTTCGAATTCAGCACGCGCGATGCTGTCAGAGATATGACGATAACCTGGCAACTCATGCGGGAACGAACCCATATCGCATGAGCCCTGAACATTGTTTTGGCCGCGTAAAGGATTCACGCCCACACCTTCGCGACCGACGTTACCTGTCGCCATCGCGAGGTTAGCAATACCCATCACCATGGTGGAGCCTTGTGCATGCTCGGTGACACCCAAACCATAATAGATCGCTGCATTACCGCCGGTTGCGTACAAGCGAGCCGCACTACGAACTGTTTCAGCAGGCACACCGGTTACTTCAGCCAAGGCCTCAGGTGAATTTTCTGGTCGAGAAACAAATTCTTTCCAATCCTTGAACGATTGCGCATCACAACGCTCAGCGATATACGCTTCGCTACACAAGCCCTCAGTCACTACCACATGGGCCAGTGCTGAAATGATCGCCACGTTGGTACCGGGCTTAAGCTTTAAGTGATAGTCAGCCTCAACGTGCGGTGACTTCACCATTTCTGTGGTGCGTGGATCAACCACGATCAATTTGGCACCCTGACGCAACCGTCGTTTCATTTGCGATGCAAACACGGGGTGCGCGACTGCAGGATTAGCACCAATCACCATAATGACGTCGGCATGCATCACCGAATCAAAGGTTTGGGTGCCTGCTGATTCACCTAAGGTCTGCTTCAAACCATAACCCGTCGGTGAATGGCAAACACGCGCACAAGTGTCTACATTGTTATTACCAAACGCAGCACGAACCAACTTTTGTACTAAATAAACTTCTTCGTTGGTGCAGCGTGACGAAGTGATACCACCAATGGAATCGCGTCCATGCTTATCTTGAATGCGGCGGAATTCACTCGCTGCATAACCAATCGCTTCTTCCCACGACACTTCTTGCCATGGATCGGTAATTTTTTTACGAATCATGGGGTTGAGCATGCGATCTTTATGCGTCGCATAACCCCATGCAAATCGACCTTTAACGCAGGAATGGCCGTGATTCGCTTTGCCGTCTTTCCAAGGCACCATGCGCACCACTTCATTGCCTTTCATTTCAGCTTTAAAGGCACAGCCCACACCGCAATATGCGCAAGTAGTGATTTTGCTGTGCTCGGCCTGCCCCATCATGATGACGCTCTTCTCAGTCAGAGTCGCCGTTGGACATGCCTGCACACACGCGCCGCACGAAACGCAATCGGATTCCATAAACGAGTCGTTTTGACCGGCAGCCACCCGCGAATCAAAACCGCGACCATCAATAGTTAACGCAAACGTACCTTGCGTTTCTTCGCAGGCACGAACACAACGATTACAGACGATACATTTCGATGCGTCATAGGTGAAGTAAGGATTGGATTCATCTTTTTTCAAATCCAAATGATTTTTACCTTGGTAGCCGTAACGCACTTCGCGCAAGCCAACTAATCCCGCCACATCTTGCAGTTCACAATTACCGTTGGTTGGGCATGTCAGGCAATCTAAGGGATGATCAGAGATGTACAACTCCATCATGCCGCGACGAATATCTGCGAGCTTAGGGGTTTGCGTCTTCACCTTCATACCGTTTTCAACCGGCGTGGTGCACGATGCGGGATAACCTTTACGACCTTCGATTTCAACCAAGCAGACGCGGCATGAACCAAATGCCTCAAGCGAATCGGTGGCACACAATTTTGGAACGTTAATTCCGGCTTCGGTGCTGGCCCGCATGACCGAGGTACCTGCGGGTACCGTAATACTGACACCATCAATCTCTAACGTAATGCTGGTTGCTGATTCGCGTTGCGGCGTACCGTAATCGGTATCGTTAAGCTTATTCATGCTGCCTCCTTGGCTGTATTCTTTGATCCTGCTTGTTTACTGTCGATGCCGAAATCTTCAGGGAAATGATTCATAGCAGAGAGCACGGGAAAAGGTGTCATGCCACCCATCGCGCACAAAGAGCCATTCAGCATCACATCACACAGATCACGCACTAGATGAATCTGTTGTTCACGTTCTTCACCGGCTATCACTTTATCGAGCGCCTCGACACCACGCGTAGAGCCGATTCGGCACGGCGTACATTTACCGCATGACTCAACGGCGCAAAATTCCATCGCATAACGAGCTTGCTTAAGCATATCGACCGTGTCATCAAAAACCACGATACCGCCATGACCCAAGGTGCCACCTAGCGCTAGAAATGCTTCGTAATCAAGAGGCGTATCAAATTGTGATTGGGGCAGATAAGCACCTAATGGGCCACCGACTTGAACCGCACGTATTTCACGACCCGAACGTGTGCCACCACCAAAGTCGTACAACATCTCACGCAAGCTGATACCGAAGGCTTTCTCAACTAAACCACCTTGTTTGATATTGCCCGCGAGTTGTATCGGTAACGTGCCGCGCGAGCGGCCCATACCATAGTCACGATAAAACGCAGCACCGCGCGCAAAAATAATCGGCACCGAGGCGAGTGATATAACGTTGTTGATTACCGTCGGCTTACCAAACAAACCAGAAATAGCTGGTAGGGGTGGTTTTGCACGCACGATGCCGCGCCGACCTTCTAAACTTTCTAGTAGTGCCGTTTCTTCACCACAAACATACGAGCCTGCACCGACGCGCACTTCAAGATTGAACGTATGACCCGAACCTAAAACATTCGAACCTAAATATTTATTTTGTTCAGCGATGACAATCGCTTCATTCAATACATCAATCGCATGCGGATACTCGGAACGAACATAGATGTAGCCCTTGGTCGCACCGACAGCAAGACCCGCAATCGTCATACCTTCGATCAGCATGAAAGGATCATCTTCCATTACCATGCGATCTGAGAAAGTGCCTGAATCGCCTTCATCGGCATTGCATACGATGTACTTTTGCGAACCGGCAGTCGCACGCACCGTGTTCCACTTAATACCCGTTGGGAAAGCTGCACCACCGCGTCCACGCAATCCCGAATCAGTCACCTGCTGCACGATTTGTTCTTGGGTCAGGCCTAAAGCATTTTTCAAACCGACATAACCTTCATGCGCCACGTAATCATCTATCGATACGGGGTCGGTAATGCCTATGCGTGCGAAAGTTAAACGTTCCTGATTTTTTAAAAATTGAATCTGTTCAGTTTTACCTAATGACAGTGCATGCTGACCACCTTGAGTGAAATTCGCATCAAACAGTGATTTCACATCGTCTTCAGTGACAGGACCATAAGCATGACGTTCGCCGTTAATTTCAACTTCAACTAAGGGCTCTAACCAAAACATACCGCGCGAACCGTTACGAACTAAGGAAATTTCTACACCCTTAGCTATAGCGTGTGCTGTAATAGCGCTCGCTACTTCATTAGCACCTAGCGCTATCGCGGTCGAATCACGCGGCACAAAAATTTTCACGCTCATGCTTGACTCCTTGCGCGCTCAACCAACGTCTTCAAACGGTCAATCGTCATGCGTGCATGCACATTGTCATTAATCATGGCCGATGGGCCGCATGCGCAGTGACCCAAGCAATACACGGGCTCAAGCGTAATAGCGCCGTCTTTGGTCGTTTCATGAAAATCGCAGCCGAGTGCTTTTACTGCCTCCTGAGCGAATGCATCCCCACCTACGGCCTGGCACGCTTCGGCTCTACAAATTTGCACAACGACTTTACCGGCAGGCTTCTGGCGGAAGTGATGGTAATAACTAATGACACCATGCACTTCAGCACGCGAGACGTTTAGCGCATCTGCAATGCGAGGGACAACCTCTGCAGGCACATAACCCTCAACCGCTTGAATCGCATGCAAAATAGGAAGCAGCGCTCCCTCAGTCTTGGCCATTCGAGTCAAAATCTCGTCGATGGCATCGGTGGTTACAGTGTCGGACATCAAAATCCTCTTGAATCTGGAATTTATGCAATTAAAAGCCTAAATAAATTCCTTGAATAGGCTGTTTTTCATTGCGAAACTGAATGGTCAACCTTGAGCCAGACTGTGTCAATATGCTTTTTATCGCCTATGAATGTTGGTGCACTCTGCCTGTGTGGCGCTTAACAAAAATGTCGGTCTAACCGATCATCTCAGCATGAAGATCGCAAACAATCATCACATCTATGTCGTCGAGCTATCCAAAGACGTGCTTTACGAACCAAAGTTCAAGAAAGCCAATCCTGATTATCTTTTCGGCAAGCCCTGCGTTTATGTCGGCATGACGGGGCTGGACCCGGACACACGGTTCGATCGACATAAAGCAGGCGTTCAAGCTAACAAGTTTGTAAATGAATATGGACTATGGTTATTGCCAGAATTGTATGAATCTCATAACCCGATGCCTTATGAAGATGCTAAGTACATGGAGGTTGATCTGGCCATACGCTTAAGAGAGGCGGGCTATGGTGTGTGGCAGGCTTAATTGTTCACCTCAAGTCAATAAGCTCGGGCTTTCAACGAAAAATAGTTTTTAGAAAACGAAATACACCCAATCCGTGCAGTATTTCGCAACACCCAATTACAAATGCGTAATGCGAAACATTATTGCTTGAATTAAAGAATGGAAGCTTGCATCGTGAGGCTGGTGTAATGAAATGTTTACATTTGACGAGGCGGATCATGGAAAATAGACAACTTGCGCGCCTGCTTGGCGCTCTCAGTTTTGAAGAGCGCCTAAGAATTATTGGCTCCCTTATTGCCGCCGGCAATGAAGGCCTTTCTCAGACCGAACTCGCAGAAATCACTGGACTCAACCCTTCCAGCGTTTGGATACACATCGACTATATGATGGGTACCGACATGGTTAGAAGCCGTCCAACACCTGCAGGAAAAATTTTTACCGCCGATCTTCAGCTGCTGGAGGAATTGTTTATTTTCATGAATGAAAACTATGGCGCTGGAGTTCGCTTGGTGAATCGCGCAGCCAGCAAAAAAGTACGTGTTACTGAATAAGCAAAGTCCTAACAATCCACGCACCATCCCTTCCTCTAAACCTATCCGCTCACACGCGTGACGATTTTCAGCCTTGATGGCGCCGATATGTTAAAGCTATCAGTTAGTATTGCTTAACATCCTGATAGAAACAGAACTACCCAAAGAATTTAATGAATTAGACTGACTAGTTCTGTGCTTGAGAGCTCAGTCTTTTCAGATGTGCGTAACGCATAGATTACCCAAACCCATGAACATATTATTAATCGAAGATGAAGCAAAAATCGCCGACTTCGTATTGACTGGCTTAAGCTCGGCTGGCATGCAAACTGAACATCTGGCTGACGGTAGCCTCGGATTGCAACGCGCCTTATCAACACCCTTCGATGCGATCGTGCTGGATGTGATGTTACCTAGCCTCGATGGCATCAGCGTACTAAAACATTTGCGCTCTACTGGTCTTACAACACCCATCGTTTTATTAACAGCAAAAACTGATCTACAGGATAGGCTGCAAGGATTTGAATCAGGAGCGGACGATTACTTACCCAAACCTTTTTTCATTGAAGAATTAGTCGCTAGAATAAAAATACTCATCAACCGCCAGGCGGGCCTGACTGCTTCGCTCATTGAAGAAAATGGCTTGCAGCTCAACCGCATATCGCGCGAAGCCACTTGGTCAGGTCATCAGGCCACGCTGAGCCAGCGTGAATTTACCTTGATTGAATATTTGATCAGAAGTCCGGATCATATTTTTTCTCGCAACCAAATACTCAAACATGTATGGGGTTTGGACTTTGATCCTAAAACCAATGTCGTTGATGTCTGCATACAGCGAATTAGAAAAAAACTGGTTCACCCCCGTAAAGGCGACCAAAAAAATTTTCCTATTGAGTCTATACGCGGCATAGGCTACCGGTTTCGTAAGGCGTAGATTTTTACTATCCCACACTCTCACCTTAATTCAGCGGCTTTCAAATGTTTGGTCTGTCAAAATCTTTCTATGCCAAAATTTTTCTGTTGTTCATCCTCACGACACTGGGGATGTACGTTCTTAATCAACTGTTGGTAGGACGTATCGGTGGTGGTCAGATGCGCAAAGTTTTTATAGAGCGTCAAATAAACGCTAATTTAGGCTGGGAGAAAGAACCTTTATCAGGAAAAACTGATGAAGAGCTCAAAGAAGAACTGTTAGACATAATAAACATCGCTCGTCCCAATGAAGTACGCATATTCACCGCCATTCCTGAAGCCGGTAAGGTTTATTCGTTCAATGAGTTACCATTCTCTGAAAAATTTCATAACACCCGATTGACTACACCGGAGTCAGATGACGACGCGCCTCAAGTAGAACGCGCCATCATCACATTCGAGAATATGGAGTGGAATGCGACAAAGCTTATAACACCCAATAAAATCATTGTTGCTTTGGTAAACACTCAAGCCGCAGGGCGGCACATGGAGGACTTTCTCGAAGTTCGAATGCGGACAATTAAACAGATTTTCCCTTTTTCATTAGCGATGTCGATCTTGGCAGCATTTTTTGTTACAAGAAAAACGCTCACTCCTATTAAACGAATACAAGCTTCATTGCGTGCGGTAGATACCCGCGATCTCACCACCCGAGTACACCATCAGGGCGAAGATAGAGAATTCCTAGAATTTATCGAGGTATTTAACAACATGCTGGCGCGTCTTGAACGTGGCTTTCTTCAGGCGTCTCGATTTTCCAGCGACGCAGCTCATGAACTGCGCACACCACTTACTATCATGCAAGGCTACGTCGAACGAGCAATAGACGATGTTGAACCCGGTTCGAAAATTCAGATACAGCTGCGTATGATCTCTGATGAAATTGAGCGACTTTCGTCTATCACTCAAAAATTACTGCTGTTGGCACAAGCTGATGGAGGCCAGCTAAAACTTGATTTTGAATTTATTAATGTCAGTGACGTGCTCGCTGAATTGGTTGAGGATATGAGCTTACTTGACCCTCCAATAACCACTCGTGGAGAAATTCAGAAAAAACTTATGTTTGAAACTGATCGCGCACTTTTTCAGCAGTTAATGAACAATCTATTTACTAATGCAGTTAAATATAACGTACCCAATGGCTGGATTGATATCACGGCATGGTCTGAAGAGAATAAAATTCATATTCAAATATCTAATCCCACTGGCAGCATTACTAAAGAATTTGCAAGCAAGGCATTTGATCGATTTTCGCGTGGAGATGGCGCTCACAACCGCAAGGTGGACGGCACAGGACTTGGTCTTAGTCTATGTAGAGAGATTGCACATGCCCACCAAGGCGAACTCAGCTTCGATGTTTTAGATCAACGCATTGTGACAGTTGAATTTACAGCACCACTAAAAAATTCAACAAGCTCTTTTACAAGCTAATAAACAACTCAGTTTTAAAAGTCGTTTAAACTCAGAAACCCGTTTCGATACGCACGGCTAATTTTTCTGGCAACCCCGCTGCGCGACTATCCTCTGCAACCACTGAATGATCGTAGACGACACGATGAAAGGTGAGTTTTTCTTCATCCATATCCAAAATCGCGTAATTGGCACGAGTATCACCATCACGTGGCTGCCCTGCTGATCCAACAGTCGCTAGCCAGTAACGCTGAGACCTTACATGAATCGCGACATTGGGTTTGATGGGTACGCGCACCATTTCACGATCTGTTATTCGATAAAACAGAGACTGCTCATGCACATGCCCACCCAGCACATAACGAATTTCGGTATGGCGAGCCACAGCTTGCATGCTTCGGTTGGCTGTACGCTCTTCCAATACATACTGCCAACGTTCTGGCGCGTCGGCAGTCGCGTGTACCAAAAATACTTTATCAAACAACAGTGTCAAGGGTAGTTGCTGCAGCCAGTCGCGCTGACTTTCTGTGAGCTGCTCACGCGTCCACGCAGCTGCTAATTCAAACCATCCGGCATCAGGCGCGACATCGAGCTCGGGCAAAAAATCATGATTACCCCGAACAATCAATGCACCCTCTTGCTGCAGCCACCGACAACGTTCGACGACTTGTCCTGGATGAGGTCCGTAGCCCACCAAATCACCCAATATTGCAAACCCATCTGCTCCCTGCTCGCGCGCGTGATCCAGACATGCGTCTAGCGCGGGAAGATTGGCATGCACATCAGCTAGCAAGGCGAGTTTCACATTAAGCTCTCAGGAATTTGATGAGGAATGTAAACCGGCCGCCGCTCTGACAGCAACCAGATTGATGGCCTTCGAATGTAAAGTTGGTAACTAAGCAAGTACTGATTAAATAAAAACCAGATAATTCTCGATTAATTGATCTAAGCTAAGCGCTTGATTTGCTTGGCCCCGCATCGCACAGCTGCGCTGGCTAGCCATAAAATACGCAATAAATCAGCATCTCCCTAACCATCATTTCAATCGATCTTTATCTTTGACACTCCCCATAGAGTAAAATTTACTGTATATTTGTACAGTACTTAAATCTGACTAGGGAGCCGCATCATGCGTTATGACTTAGATAATCACTACGACATCAGCCCTGAATTAAGCAACCGCCATCATTGGATACGTGGAACGGATGTTCAACACGTCTGGAGAAAACACGGTTGGGTGCCGCCGAGTGAATATCGGCGCGACTTTCAAATGAATTCAATCAAAGACCCCCGCGACAAAGCAGCCGCACAAACGAATTGATTCATTTACTGATTATTGGTTAGTCGCTAAGCAAGCGACTAACCAAAATTTAGTTGCTACAAACGAGACTAATTGAGCCTCGTTTCGCTGCCTTATCATCATGGCCCAGGATTATGGTCTGTCGATCATTACCCTGACAGGTAATCGCTACCTGAGATTCCTCGGCACTCCAGCAACGTAACCAAGCACTTTGCGGTTTTGAAGAAGCACTCTTAATCGCTGCCACCTCGCAATGCGACCAACTAGTAAACATCTCTATGTTGAATAATTTCGGCTCATCCGTTGTGAGTGGAATTGTTTTTTTCTCAGCTGACTTACCAAACTCCACAATCTCGAGATACGCCTCTGCTTTAGCGTGCGACGAAGCCAGTGGCAATAAAAAAACCATCAGTAATTGAAACCAATGAAGGCGATTAATAAAGCGGTTGGTAGCGTGCATAAGCTAAGTAGTTAATTATGAGGATTAAGCAACGATTTTATTTCTAAGTTAAACCTTACCTAAATAGTCACGCTTACCAATTTCCACACCGTTGTGACGCAGGATGGCGTACACCGTCGTTACATGGAAATACACATTCGGCATAGCGTGATTTAGTAAAAATTGCATACCCTTGTAATGCGTTTCGGTTTCACCGCGTTTGGTGACAATATCTTTATCTTCCGTGCCGTCTATTTGGGTAGCGCTAAAGCCCTGAATGAAAGCGATGGTCTTAGCAATACGCTGTTTCAAATCGGCGATGCTCACTTCAGAATCTTCATACGCAGGAATGTCGACACCCGCCAATCTCGCCACCACACCTTTGGCCGTATCACAAGCGATCTGCACCTGACGTATCAATGGAAACATATCGGGATAAAGGCGAAACTGAGTCAACGCGGCTTCGCTCAGCTTTTTAGTATCGATGTGCGACTGTGCTTTATCTAACAGGTGATCCAAATTGATCAGCATGTTGACGATACGCGGCACGCTGGCTTGGTACATAGAAATGGTCATGAAAGCTCCTTAAAAGACTAATCTTCCCATGTTTTTGCTCACAATGAAAAATGCCCCGCAAAATCTGCGAGGCATTTTATTTATCTGGCGGAGAGGGGGGGATTCGAACCCCCGGTAGGCTATGAACCTACACACGCTTTCCAGGCGTGCGACTTAAACCACTCATCCACCTCTCCGAAATTCGTTTTAAGGATGCTGTCAAACGAAGGCGTGGATTATAGCAAACCTTCTCACCCCGCTTAGTCATTCACATAGCAACCAAGCCATCAGAGATCATTAAAATGCATGTCTCTTAACAAAAGTTAGGCTCGCAGGCAAAAAAAAGCCGCTTCGTCCGAAGACGAAGCGGCAATTCGGTAATAGGGCCATCGGAGTTAGCCCTACGACCTTCCCCCACAAAACCATTTGAATCTAAGCCTACGTTGCAGCAAAGAGATATCAGATGTGATGTCACTTTTTAAATCGCTTGCTTTAATTGCTCCAAGATTGCTGGATTCTCCAACGTTGATATGTCTTGCGTAATCTCTTCGCCTTTGGCGAGAACACGCAACAAACGACGCATGATTTTTCCAGAACGGGTCTTGGGAAGATTGTCACCAAAACGAATTTCTTTGGGTTTAGCAATTGGACCAATTTCTTTTCCAACCCAATCACGCAATTCTTTTGCAATGGCTACTGCTTGATCACCGGTGGGTCGCGCGCCTTTTAACACCACGAATGCACAAATTGACTCACCGGTTGTTGGGTCGGGTTTACCTACAACGGCGGCTTCGGCAACCATAGGATTGGCAACGAGTGCCGACTCAATTTCCATCGTTCCCATGCGGTGACCTGATACATTCAACACATCATCGATACGACCGGTGATGGTGAAGTAAGTGGTTTTTACATCGCGAATAGCACCATCGCCCGCCAAGTACATCGTGCCTCCCAACTCAGGAGGGAAGTAGCTGGACTTAAAACGCTCAGGATCATTCCAGATAGTTCGTATCATGGAAGGCCAAGGACGCTTCACGACTAATATTCCGCCGTGACCGTGCGGCATATCGTTACCCGCCTCATCAACAATCGCCGCCATGATGCCAGGCAAAGGCAAGGTACATGAACCCGGCACCATAGGGGTAGCACCTGGTAGTGGAGTAATCATGTGACCACCCGTTTCTGTTTGCCAGAACGTATCAGCGATCGGGCACTTACTGTCGCCGACGTTTTTGTAGTACCACATCCACGCTTCTGGATTGATGGGCTCGCCCACAGAACCCAGCAAACGTAATGAAGTGAGATTAAATTTTTTCGGATGGGCTTTGGGATCCGCATCGGATGCTTTAATCAGTGAGCGTATTGCTGTCGGTGCGGTATAAAAAATCGTCGCTTTATGGCGCTCTATCATTTCCCAGAAACGACCCGCGTGAGGGAACGTAGGCACGCCTTCAAAAACAATTTGTGTCGCACCGACAGCTAATGGTCCATACGCAATATAGCTATGACCGGTGACCCAACCTATATCGGCCGTACACCAAAATACATCGGTGGGCTTAATGTCGAAGGTCCACTTCATGGTCAACGCAGCCCACAGCAAATAACCGCCGGACGCATGCTGCACGCCTTTCGGTTTGCCGGTTGAACCTGAGGTATACAAAATGAACAGCGGATGTTCTGCGTTGACCCACTCGGGCTCGCATTGATCTGGCTGCTTTTCAATCAAATCGTGTAACCAAATATCGCGACCGGCGACGACATTAATTTTGCCTTTGGTACGTTGATAGACGACTACGTTCTTTATGCCTTCACATCCGCCCATCGCCAGGGCTTCATCAACAATCGCTTTCAGCGGAAGCTGCTTACCACCTCGCACTTGTTCGTCAGCAGTAATAACAGCGACGGCACCGGCATCAATAATGCGCTCTTGCAGTGACTTGGCCGAGAAACCACCGAAGACCACTGAATGCGTTGCACCGATACGTGCGCAGGCTTGCATTGCGGCGATACCCTCAACCGACATTGGCATATAGATGATGACGCGATCACCTTTGTTGATGCCTAGTGATTTGAGGCCGTTGGCGAACTTACATACTTTTTGATGCAATTCGCGATAACTGAGTTTGCTGACTGATCCGTCGTCAGCTTCAAAGATGATTGCTGTGCGATCCGCATTACCGTTGGTGAGATTGCGGTCCAGGCAGTTGTAAGACACATTCAACAAACCATCATCGAACCATTTGTAAAACGGCGCCTGTGATTCGTCTAAGGTTTTAGAAAATGGCTTGTGCCATTCAAGATGTTCGCGCGCTAGACGCGCCCAAAAACCCTCGTAATCTTTTTCAGCTTCGGCGCACAAGGCCTGATAGGCTGCCATACCGGCAACCGTCGCATTTTTTAGAAAGTCTGCGGGCGGAGCAAATACACGCTCCTCGTGCATGAGGGACTCGATTTCAGACATGGTGTCTCCATCCTGCAAATGATTATTATGGCTTAACGATAAGCCGGCACGCTTACTCAAGCCTTACATAAGACCAAGCGTTATGCTCAGGTATGCGACTTGTAGTAGGCACTATTTGGCAGGTAGTCGAGGTGTAAAATGGCGCACTGCGAAGCCACACAACGCAAGTACATAGCTTCAGCTTGCGAAGGGCCTCAAAAATGCACAAATTTACTATCGTTGCTTACGCTTGCCAATTTCATATTTTAAGCCAATCATGACCATCATTAAGCAAGAAGATCTCATCGAATCCGTCGCCGCAGCACTGCAATTTATCAGCTACTACCATCCAACGGACTACATTCGCCATCTGGCCCGCGCTTACGAACGCGAGCAAAGCGCCGCTGCAAAAGACGCGATCGCTCAGATACTGACCAATTCACGTATGTGCGCTGAAGGCAAGCGCCCCATCTGCCAGGACACGGGAATCGTGAATGTATTTTTAAAAATCGGTATGGACGTACGCTTTGAAGGCTTTGCAGGGTCGATTACTGATGCCATTAATGAAGGTGTTCGCCGCGGCTATAACAATACGGACAACAAGTTACGTGCTTCAGTCGTAGCAGATCCACAATTCGAACGAAAAAATACCAAAGACAATACGCCCGCTGTCGTGCACATGGAAGTGGTGCCGGGCAATACCTTAGATGTGCAAGTCGCTGCTAAGGGCGGTGGTTCAGAAAATAAAAGTAAATTCGTTATGCTCAATCCCTCCGATTCATTAGTCGATTGGGTATTAAAGACGGCGCCAACCATGGGCGCTGGATGGTGTCCGCCTGGGATGCTCGGTATCGGCATAGGCGGCACAGCAGAACACGCCATGCTGATGGCGAAACAATCGCTCATGGAAGATCTCGACATGAGCGACTTGCTCGCTCGCGGCCCTCAAAATAAAACTGAAGAATTGCGCGTTGAGCTGTATGAAAAGGTCAATGCACTAGGTATAGGCGCACAAGGTCTCGGTGGCCTAACGACAGTGCTCGATATAAAAATCATGATGCACCCAACGCACGCTGCATCTAAACCGGTCGCCATGATTCCTAACTGCGCGGCCACGCGTCATGCACATTTTGTGATGGATGGTTCAGGCCCTGTTTATATGGATCCACCATCGCTGTCTGAGTGGCCAGAAGTCCACTGGACGCCTGATACGCAAAAATCGAAACGCATTGATCTCAATACACTGACCGCTGCTGAAGTCGCGTCGTGGACGCCTGGACAAACGCTGCTGTTAAATGGAAAAATGCTTACCGGGCGTGATGCTGCTCATAAGCGCATTCAAGACATGCTCTCTAAAGGCGAAAAGCTACCTGTTGATTTTAAAAACCGAGTGATTTATTACGTTGGCCCCGTCGATCCTGTGCGCGATGAAGTGGTTGGTCCGGCTGGCCCAACCACAGCGACACGTATGGATAAATTTACCGACATGATGTTAGAAAAAACCGGTTTGATTGCGATGGTTGGTAAAGCTGAGCGTGGACCGATTGCGATTGAGTCGATTAAAAATCATAAGTCAGCCTATCTGATGGCTGTCGGTGGCGCCGCGTACTTAGTATCGAAAGCGATCAAAGGAGCCAAGGTAGTGGGCTTTGCAGATTTAGGTATGGAAGCGATTTATGAATTCGATGTCAGCGATATGCCAGTAACGGTTGCCGTTGATTCCAGTGGTACTTCAGTGCACAACACTGGACCTAAAGAATGGCAAGAACGTATCGCTGCCACCATCGGCAAGATCCCCGTTAAGATTGGCTGATTCTTTTACATCGTTAAATTCGAACGCACCGATTGGTGTGTTCGATTCGGGTATAGGTGGACTGTCGGTGCTGCGGCATGTCCATGCCTTACTGCCCTCCGAAGAGCTACTGTATTTTGCAGATTCTGGATTTGCACCCTACGGCGAAAAACCCGAAGCCATCATCGTTGAGCGCGTGTTGTCGATTGCTGCGTTTTTACAGACTTTCCATGTCAAAGCGATGGTGGTTGCGTGCAATACCGCAACCGCAGCTGCAATTTCAGCACTACGTTCACACTACCCACACATGCAAGTCGTGGGAGTAGAACCGGGACTAAAACCAGCGGCTGCAATATCAAAATCCGGCGTAGTCGGAGTGTTAGCCACTACCAGCACCTTAGCGAGTGAAAAATTTCAGAAATTACAGCAGCAAATCACTGATGCAGTCGAGGTGCGTTTCATTACGCAGGCGTGTATTGGTCTGGTTGATCAAATTGAAAAAGGCGAGTTGAATTCCCGCGCGACCGCAGACTTAGTTGAGCGTTATGTCTCGCCACTGTTAAAGCAAAACGTCGATACCTTGGTCTTGGGTTGCACGCACTACCCATTTGTACAACCATTGATCGATCATGTAGCCAAGTCTGCGGGGCATAGTGTGATTCAGGTTGATACGGGAGAGCCGGTTGCCAAACAGCTGCAGCGACTTTTAGTTCAACACTCACTGTTGCGTGAAGCATCAGCAACACCCGCCGAAATTCTAGCTTTCACTAGCGGTAGTCGAACCGCGCTTGAAACTGCATTTCGCCAGCTATTGGGCTTGTCTGTCAGCGTAGAGAGCGTGGATAACGTGGGCTTTGATCAGTCATAGCGCTTGAAATAGCGCCAGAAAGTCGGAAATTTTGTATAATGAGCAGCTTATTTCGGTCTGAGTCTGTCAAATCGTTTTATCAGTGGTGGCCGTAGCTCAGTTGGTAGAGTCCAGGATTGTGATTCCTGTTGTCGTGGGTTCGAGCCCCATCGGCCACCCCACAGTATTCATTTAGCAATGCCCGATCTTTGAAGATCGGGCATTTTTGTTTTTAGGTCATCCATATCAAGTCCGGCTGACTAACAAGTAAGTGATCTTTGGTAAAGTTCGGGCTTCTGATTCAAAGGATTCTACCCATGCAATCTCTCAACCATCCCCAGCGCTTGGGCGTCATCGGTGGCAGCGGTATTTATGATATCGACGGCCTAGAAAACCACACCTGGATTAAGGTTGCTTCTCCCTTTGGCGAGCCCTCTGACGAAATACTCACTGGCGTTCTATCGGGGCAAGCCATGGCTTTTTTGCCGCGCCATGGACGAGGCCACACGATTCCACCTTCTGAAGTGAATTACCGCGCCAATATCGATGCGTTAAAACGAATCGGAGTCACCGACATCATTTCATTGTCAGCCGTTGGTTCATTGCGTGAAGATTTAGCGCCAGGTACGTTTGTGATTGTGGATCAATTCATTGATCGCACTTTCGCACGTGAAAAATCATTTTTTGGTAAAGGATTAGTCGCTCACGTATCGATGGCGCATCCTGTATGTTCACGTCTTGGAGATCATCTGCAAGCCAGTGCTGATGCAACCTCGTTAAACATAGTGCGCGGTGGCACGTATCTGGTAATGGAAGGTCCGCAGTTTTCTAGTCAAGCAGAATCGAAGCTGTATCGACAATGGGGCTGCGATGTGATCGGCATGACGAACATGCCTGAAGCTAAACTAGCCCGCGAAGCAGAAATTTGCTACGCCAGTGTCGCCATGGTGACTGATTTTGATTGCTGGCATCCCGATCATGATCATGTCAGCGTTGATCAAGTCATTAAAGTTTTACTTGGTAACGCAGGTAAAGGTCGTGATCTGGTTAAACAATTAGTCCATCAACTGCCTAAAGATACCAACGCGCACGCATGTAGTTGCAAGCACTCGTTAGAGCATGCACTCATTACTGCGCCGCACGCACGTAATCCGGCCATGATGGAAAAACTATCAGTTGTCGCCGGACGAGTACTCAAACGATGAGCGCCACATCAATCACTCTGCGCGGGCAAATTATTCAAGCTTGCCAACAGCTGGAAGTTGCTGGGCTCAATCGTGGTACCTCAGGCAATATCAGCTGCCGTGAAGGCGATCATTTCTTAATTACTCCTTCTGGTGTACCAACAGCGCAGATGCAACCCGCAAGCATAGTCACTATGAATTTTGAGGGTCAGGTAATCGGTAGTGGCAAGCCTTCAAGCGAATGGCATTTTCATAGCGACTTACTGCGCCATCGTCCCGAGCTGAACGCCATTGTTCACACGCACTCGCCAAATGCAACAGCACTCGCGTGTTTACGCGAAGATTTACCAGCGTTTCATTACATGATTGCGATTGCCGGTGGCGATTCGATACGCTGCGCACCCTATGCCTTATTTGGCACACAAACTTTATCTGATTATGCAGTGTCAGCCATGCAAAATCGCAAGGCTTGTTTGCTTGCCAATCATGGGTTGATCGCTGCGGGTCGTGACATTGATGAGGCCATGGCAGTGGCCATAGAAATTGAATCGTTATGTCAGCAATATTTATTGGCGCGCCAAAATGGCCTGCCTGTATTGCTATCAACTGAAGAAATGCAAGCCGTGATTGAACGTTTTAAAAATTACGGTCGTAATGTGCATTCCCCCGAAAAAAACTAAGCGAGAGACCATGGACTTTACTTCGTTAATTCGCACTATTCCTGATTATCCGAAAGCTGGCATACAGTTTCGCGACATCACCACGCTATTAAAAGACGCGAATGGTTTTCATGCAGCGATCAATGCCTTAGCTGATCGCTATCGCGGACAAGGCATTTCTAAAATTGTTGGTATTGAAGCCCGCGGATTTATGTTTGGTGCACCTCTTGCTTATGTGCTGCAACTCGGATTTGTGCCTATTCGCAAGCAAGGCAAACTACCAGGTGCGGCTATGGGACATGATTACGATTTGGAATATGGCAGCGACCGTATAGAAATCCATCACGATGCGATTAGTAAGGGCGAAAAGATTTTGATCGTTGATGATTTGTTAGCCACCGGTGGTACTGCACATGCAGCCGCAACTTTAGTTCAAAAAATGGGAGGTGAAGTGGTCGAGTGCGCCTTTCTAATCGACCTGCCCGACGTGGGCGGTAAAAAACGCTTAGAAAAAGTAGGCATTCCAGTTTTTGCTTTATGCGAATTTGAAGGCGATTAATATGAGTGAAGCCATACAGACGCTACGCTGGTGCGAGACTGCAACGGGCGGTCAATTAGAAATGATTGACCAAACACGCTTGCCAGCAACGTTTGAGTATCTCAGCTATGACTCAGCAGAGGGAGTGGCACACGGTATTCGCACTATGGTGGTTCGTGGAGCGCCAGCAATTGGTGTTGCCGCTGCCTATGGCGTTGCGCTCGAAGCACTGCGCCTGTGCAAAAACGCTAACGATCACTTTGATCAGCATCTCGAACTCGGATTTACAAAGCTCGCAGAAAGTCGCCCCACCGCTGTTAATCTTTTTTGGGCGCTCAACCGCATGCGCAGATGTTGGCAGCAACATGCTACCCAAGCAAAAGCTCATTTAGCGACCAGTTTATTGAATGAAGCGAAATTCATTCATGAAGAAGATATTCGTATTAACCACGCTATTGGAAATAACGGTGCAAGCCTGCTACCCGATGGAGCTCGCGTACTAACACATTGCAATGCAGGTGCGTTAGCTACCGCTGGGCATGGTACGGCGTTGGGTGTTATTCGTTCTGCAGTCGCCGCGGGTAAAAAAATTAGCGTGATCGCTGATGAAACCCGCCCATTTCTGCAAGGCGCACGTTTAACCGCTTGGGAAATGGTGCAGGAGAAAATCCCTGTAACACTAATCACTGACAACATGGCAGGCCACTTAATGGCAATCGGAGAAATTGATGCTGTCGTTGTTGGTACCGATCGAGTTGCCGCTAACGGTGATGTAGCCAACAAAATCGGAACCTACATGGTGGCTGTGTTGGCGCACCGCCATCGCATACCGTTTTACGTTGCCTGCCCGCTATCCACGATTGATGTTTCAGTCATGAGCGGCGAGCATATACCTATCGAAGAGCGAGCTGCGCAAGAAGTGACCGGCTACCGAGATTATCAATGGGCTGCTGAAGGAGTGAAGGTACGAAACCCTTCGTTTGATGTAACGCCGGCTGAATTAGTCACGGCATTAATCACCGAGAAAAAAGTGGTTCATGCCCCGAATGAAAAAAATATTAAAGAATTATTCACAGACTAAATTTCTACTGAATTTGCACTATATTTTTAAATGACTTCAAAAGAATTTTTTAGTCAGTAATGCAGGGATATCTTCAGGGGGAACGGGTCGTGAGATCAAATATCCCTGCACTTCATCACAATTCATGGCTTGCAGTATCTCTAGCTGTTCAGTAGTTTCAACGCCTTCGGCAACAATGGCAATGTCTAAACTGCGGCCGATAGAAACAATGGTTTCACACAGCGCCCTGCTCTGATGATCTATCGCTAGATTGTAGACAAACGATTGATCAATCTTAACCACATCAATATCCAAACTTTGTAATTTTGATAAAGACGAATAGCCGGTGCCAAAATCATCAATTTGTAGTTCAATACCCATCTCATGTAATCGCTTCAACTCATCAATAGCAATACCTGTTTCATCCAGCATGCTGGATTCAGTCAACTCAATCGCTACTAACGATACTGGCAAGTCATACCGTTCAAGATTTTTTATGATCGATAAGCGCAGCCCATCATCAATTAACTGAAGTGACGATACATTGATGGATACTGGCCTGAGCGCACAGCCCTGCACACGCCATGAATCCAATTGTTGGCAGACCTTGCGAATAACCAAATCACCCAGCGGAATGATCAACCGCGATTCTTCTGCAATCGGTATGAAATCAGCGGGAGCAATCAAACCGCGAACGGGGTCACGCCAGCGAACCAATGCCTCCATGCTGGCGAATTCACCGGTACTGGCAAATGCTCTGGGCTGGTAATAAACGACAAATTCATCGTTCTGTATTGCCTGCTCCAGTGCGCGCTCAGTAGATACCCTGTCTCGAATTTTTTGTGCAAATTCGTCGTTATAAAATCGAAATTGCGATTTACCCTCAGATTTTGCTTGGTACATAGCGATATCCGCTGACCTCAGCAAACTATCAATATCCTCACCGTGATCGGGAAATACGCTGATACCGATCGATGCTTTGGGAACAAATCCTCGCCATTGTGCCGCTGAATTTTCTAAACTAATTGCCTTCAGTAATTTTTCAGCGATAGGTATCGCATCCACCATCTGGTCGAGATGAGTAATGACAATCAAAAATTCATCGCCACCAATACGCGCTAAATAATCTTCTGTTCGCAGTGCTAGTCTAAGACTTTGTGAGATTGCGATGATTAGCTCGTCACCACTCTTGTGACCAAGTGAATCATTAATGTCTTTAAAATTATCTAAATCAACATACAGCAACGCCATACGGTGATTACTTTCAATCGATTTTTCTAACGCATTAGGCAGATAATCATTTAGCCAATGACGATTAGGTAAGCCTGTCAACGAATCAGTGCGCGCCATGACAGCGAGGGTCTCCGTTTGTTGCCTAGCTTCAGAAACGTCGCGAATAGTTATCGCTACCCCATTACCCGAACGAATTGCTCGTCTGTGAAACCAGCCAGTAGCATGTCGCTTTCCATGAGTGACGTGGAATTCATCTTCCACAAACCCATCATTCAAAACACGGGAAAAAAAATCAAACAAACCTTGTAACACTCTACCTTGGTAAATCTCAGTTAAACACTTTCCAATCAACTTGGAGCGCGGGTAGCCGGCCATTTCTGCTGCTCGCTCGTTACAATCTTCTATAAACAAACGATGAAGTCGCCCATCGCTATGATAGGCAGGTTGGACCATATAAAACGCTTCATGCGCTCCATCGACGGCTAGCCGAAATGTAGTTTGAATTTCAGATTAGCGCTGTTGACGTTCAATATTCCTAAGGTGTGCATATGCACCTCCTACGGCAAACAACAGCATGAGTGTACTAAACACTAATGCAATACCCATATACGTCAATCGTGTCGAGTTATAGGATGCAGTCGCATTATCGGCATCAATAGCCGCAGCAGCCACCAATGGATAGCCTTCAATAGTTTTCCAGCTAACTAAACGCGAACGTTGATCGATAAATAGATCTTCAGGCTGGCGCGCGCTGCCCTTAGATAAATCAAATTGCGGTAACTCTTTATACAAGGACTTAGTCGACCCACCACCCGATTGGCTCGCTAGAAGCACACCATCTGTGAAATACACGGAAATGAAATCGCCCACTAGTAATCGCGACTCGTCATAAAAACCGGTAACGTAGTTAACCTCAATGGCGATTAACACTACTCCATCAAATGATCCATCAGACCGGTTGAATGCGCGCGTAAATCGAATAATTTTTTTTCCAGCAAAGCCACCACGGCCATCCGCCGGAGGAGAAATCAGTAAACCACTGTGGGGATCATTGCGGTGCTTTGAAAAAAAAGGCAAATCACCCATATACGTATTTTTCGGAAGCTGCCGGGTTGATGAAACCGCATATCCCTGAGAATTAATAACTACCGGATAGAAGGTTTTTTGATAAAAACCTTGACGAAATTGATCATCAAGATCTAGAGGAGCAGATCGATGCTCCCATTGATATTTAATCGCTAAAGAAAGTTGATCAATTTGCGATACCGTACGCAGCACCTGATCTGCCGCAGTGCTGGCTCGAGACATTGCCTCATTACGTGCCTGATCGAGTAGATCATTACGATCTAATTGAATTTTGACTGAAGCGGCCGCGAAAACCAAAACGATGATCAATAACCAAACCAAAGCCCAGCGCAGAATAATGCGGTTGCGCTCAATATGATTCTCAGTTTTGATCGATGTAAATAGCTTAAGCATAGCGATAGATATAATGCACAGAACAAAAGCATCTAATGCGGAAACAGAGTCTTGCAATTATGCAAGATATTTTCCTGAATTCATAATTGCCTCACGGAAATACTTTTTGACTCAATTGTCGACTGTGCGGAACCCCATGTACAAATTCACATCTAATGAGTCAACTTGTTCAACGGAGGTCACGATGAGAAAAGAAGTCCCTGTAGTTGGTGAAGAAATCAAGAACGCTCGCCTTGATTATCTTTCCTCTAACGGATCCACCAGTGTGCTTGGATTACGCCAAGAATTAGCTAATCTTAAGGAAGATCTTGATGCATTAATGTCGCATGCCTCTACACTCACTGAGAGCGAACTTTGTGAAGCCAGAGATCGATTGATGGCACGATTTTCGTCGATGAAAAATGTGGCGCGCGGGATCGCAGGGCAAGCAACTCGCCAATTAGCTCAAAGTCGCGATGTAACGATAGAATTCATACGTGAACGGCCGTTTCAGTCGGCGTTGATTGCTGCGGGTACGGGCATACTTTTAGGCCTACTATTTAAGCGCGATTAAAAAATAGCTGTTCTGGATTTGAAATTTCCAGAACAGCTAAATTAGTAAATAAGCAATGAATTAAATCAAACCGACAACTAGCTGTAGTAATCGCGAGCTACTTTTATATTTTCTAAATGTGATCGCATCAGTCGTCTATTCATATGTGTTGCAATGTGATGAAAACGATAGCCCCATCAGACACGCTGTCTCGGCGTGAGAACTAGCGTTGAGGCTATTTGAATGCCATAGCGTCGATGGCACGAAGCAGTAATGCAGGATCGCCGCTAGCGAGTTGCTTTGAATCTGATAACCGCTGACGAAAGGCGCGTGCGCCAGGCAATCCCGCCATCAGACCCAACATATGACGCGTGATGCTGTTCAGACGAGGGCCGCCCATTGCTAATTGAGTTTGAATATAAGGCAGCATGGCGTGAAGAATTTCATCTCTGCTACGCGTGCTTGCTGTATCACCGTAATAGCGCTCATCAAATGTGGCCAGCACATAAGGATGATGATAGGCCTGGCGACCTAACATGACACCGTCAACATGCAATAGATGCTTATCAATTTCACTGATCTCTTTAATACCGCCATTGATAATAATTTCGAGCTCAGGAAAATCTTTTTTCAATTGATAAGCACGTTCATACCGCAGAGGAGGAATTTCACGATTTTCTTTGGGGCTAAGACCTTTAAGTACCGCGTTACGTGCATGAACAATAAAGGTTTTACAACCGGCTTGTGCGACGATGCCTACAAAATCTCTTACAAAATCATACGAATCAATCTCATCAATACCGATGCGATGTTTGACGGTGACATCGATGGTGACGGCATCACGCATCGCTTTTACGCAGCCGGCAACGAGGGTGGGCTCAGCCATCAGACATGCACCAAACGCTCCGCGTTGAACTCGCTCTGATGGGCAACCGCAATTTAAATTGATTTCGTCATAGCCCCACTGCTCACCGAATTTTGCGCTGAGTGCGAGGTCATCTGGTTCACTGCCACCCAATTGCAAAGCAACCGGATGTTCTTCTTCGTTGAAATCTAAATGGCGTGCCTTGTCACCATGAATAATGGCACCGGTCGTGACCATCTCAGTGTAGAGCCAAGTATGGCGTGAAATCTGGCGATGAAACATGCGGCAATGACGATCGGTCCAATCCATCATTGGAGCAACCGAAAGTCGGCGCGGCGGCAGTGTCGTTGAATGGTTCACAGATATTGATATTTGATGCGATGCGACAGGCTGCATTGTACCGGCGCCGGCGAGTGTCCGACAATTTGCAGTAAAGTGTGGGCACTTTGCTCGCGGAGACGACACGATGCCCATAGATACCTCTCACTACTGGATGCCATTCACCGCTAATCGGCAGTTCAAAGCGCGACCACGCTTAATGAAGGCGGCCGCTGGTATGTATTACACCGCTGAAGATGGTCGCCAGATTTTGGATGGCACGGCCGGGCTCTGGTGTGTGAATGCGGGACACGCTCATCCCAAGATCACTGAAGAGATCATCGCTCAAGCAAAGACGTTAGATTTCGCCCCCCCCTTTCAAATGGGGCATGCAAAAGCCTTTGAAGCAGCTACGGCACTTGCCCACATAGCGCCCGAGGGATTGAATCGTGTTTTTTTCTGTAACAGTGGCTCAGAAGCCGTCGACACCGCGCTCAAGATGGCGCTCGCCTATCACCGTATGCGAGGTGATAGTTTACGCACAAAGCTCATAGGCCGAGAGCGTGGCTATCACGGCGTAGGCTTCGGTGGCATCGCGGTCGGTGGTATTGCGGGTAATCGCAAACACTTTGGTCCGTCGTTATCGTCAGTCGATCATTTGCGTCATCCGCTGGATATTTCACGTAATGCGTTTTCACGAGGATTGCCTCTGCACGGTGCTGAACTTGCAGACGAATTTGAACAGCGACTACTTGCATTACATGATCCTGCAACGGTGGCAGCACTCATCATCGAACCGGTGCAAGGTTCGACAGGCGTCATCATTCCACCTAAAGGCTATTTAGAAAAGCTTCGTACTATCTGCGACAAATACGGCATCTTGCTGATTTTTGATGAAGTTATCTCTGGCTTTGGACGCTTAGGATCAGCTTTCGCTGCAGATTACTTTGGCGTTATTCCTGATCTGATCTGCTGCGCTAAAGGTTTAACGAATGCGGCGGTTCCTATGGGTGCTGTCATCGCTAAACAATCGATACACGATGTATTCATGCAGTCGGCACCAGAGAATGGCATTGAGTTTTATCACGGCTATACCTACAGCGGTCATCCGCTCGCCTGTGCTGCTGCTATCGCGACGATGCAGGTATATCGCGATGAAAAATTATTTGAACGCGCTGCGAGTATGTCGACCGCATTCGAAGAAGCTGCACACAAACTTAAAGGCCTGCCGCATGTCAAGGATATACGCAACTTAGGTCTGGTGTGCGGCATAGAGTTGGAATCCCTACCCGGCAAGCCTACCGCACGTGCTTATGAAGTTTTTGAGCGCTGCTTCTGGGAGAAAAATTTACTGATTCGAACCACGGGCGATATCATTGCGCTCTCGCCGCCGCTGATCATCAACCACGAACAAATCGACACTTTGTTCAGTACGCTGGCTGAAGTCATTCAATCTATAAAATAAAAAGTGAAACATTTTTGCGACATAATAAAAAAGCGCCCTAAGGCGCTTTTTTATTTGCAATCACTACTGTTACGCTGCTTCGCGCGATGCCTTTTTACGCTCATGCTCTTTCAAGAAACGTTTGCGTAAGCGAATGCTTTTAGGTGTGATTTCGACGAGTTCATCATCTTCGATAAATTCAACTGCATATTCCAACGTCAGCTCAATCGGTGGTACCAAACGAACGGCTTCATCCGTACCCGAGGCACGCACGTTGGTAAGTTGTTTTCCTTTAATCGGATTAACCACCAAATCATTATCGCGTGAGTGAATACCGATGATCATGCCTTCATACACGGGATCATTGTGGCTAACAAACATACGGCCACGATCCTGTAATTTCCACAATGCGTAAGCAACGGCAGCGCCATCGTCTTGCGAAATCAACACGCCGTTACGACGGCCAGCTAATTCACCTTTAGTCGGATCAACCAAACCATACGCATCAAACACATGACTCATCAAGCCTGTGCCGCGAGTCAGCGTCATGAATTCACCTTGGAAACCAATCAGGCCACGAGCAGGCATACGGTATTCCAGACGCACACGACCTTTACCATCGGGCTGCATATCTTGCAGATCACCTCGGCGACGACCAAGTTCTTCCATCACTCCACCTTGATGAACTTCTTCTACATCAACGGTAAGATTTTCAAATGGCTCGTGACGTACACCATCAACCATTTTAAAAACAACTCGTGGACGCGATACAGCTAACTCGTATCCTTCACGACGCATGTTTTCCAATAAAATCGTCAGGTGCAATTCACCGCGACCCGATACTTCAAAAATCGTATCGTCATCAGTCGGTGCAACGCGCAATGCAACGTTAGCCTTCAATTCACGATCTAAACGCTCGCGCAGCTGACGGCTGGTAACAAACTTACCTTCACGACCGGCCAGAGGCGAGGTGTTCACCATGAAGTTCATGGTCAAGGTCGGTTCATCGACAGTCAGCATCGGCAGTGCATCGGGCGTGTCCGGTGCACAAACGGTGGTACCAATACCCAAATCTTCAATACCATTAATCAGAACGATGTCACCGGCCCAGGCTTCTGTAACGATTTCGCGCTCTAAGCCTTTGAACTTCAATACTTGATTGATACGTGCTTTAACTGGAGTGGAATCCGGACCATTCATGATCACGACTTCTTGCAGCGCCTTCACGCGGCCACGACTGATACGGCCGATACCAATTTTGCCGACATACGACGAATAATCGAGCGAAGAAATTTGTAATTGCAGAGGACCGTCAGGATCATCATCACGAACTGGTACGTGTCTTAGAACAGCATCAAACAAGGGATTCATGTCCCCTTCACGCACATCGGATTCCAGACTCGCATAACCATTCAATGCTGAGGCATACACCACAGGGAAATCGAGTTGCTCTTCGGTGGCACCGAGTTTGTCGAACAGTTCAAAGGTCGCATTGATCACCCATTCAGGACGTGCGCCCGGGCGATCGATTTTATTCACAACGACGATAGGCTTTAAACCTAAAGCCAACGCCTTACGTGTCACAAAGCGCGTCTGCGGCATCGGGCCTTCAACGGCATCGACTAATAGCAAAACTGAGTCAACCATCGACAGCACGCGCTCCACTTCACCACCGAAATCGGCGTGACCGGGGGTGTCAACGATATTGATATGAGTACCTTTGTATTCCACCGCGCAATTTTTAGCCAGGATCGTAATGCCACGCTCTTTTTCAAGATCGTTGGAATCCATGACGCGGGTATCTACCTGCTGGTTTTCTCGGAAGGTGCCGGACTGGCGAAGTAACTGGTCAACGAGGGTGGTTTTGCCATGGTCAACGTGGGCGATGATGGCGATGTTGCGCAATGCGCGTTGTTCGGTACTGGACATGAGGGTGCTTGGGTGGTGTTTAGAGAACCCGAGAGTTTACCATCTTTCCGTGTCAAAACCGTGAAATTCCTTGGATTTTCAATGAGTTGCGCTTCAAATCGACGGCCAAAACTCCAGGGAACAAAAGATGTAAAAAAGTTACTATTTTTGAGCATCCGCTGCAAAACCCAAAGAAATTCAAGTTTTAGCGACTACTTTCACCCATTCGCCCTTTGAAAGGCCTTTCTACATGAATAGCATCTTCAAACCAACACATATCCGGATCGACCAAGACCTAGACGTTGACAGGTTAAAGACTTTTTTGGCAACAACGGATGGTAAAGAGTCAAATACTCTATTTACGGGAAAAGACAAAAAAATGGAACCTTGTTGCTACACCGCTTGCCTAGAAAAGACGACACGCTGCTAAGGCGGTTAGGCCATTTCTTGCGTATGGGCTCGGAAAGAAATCAGTTACGCGAGAAAATAAAAGATCTCTTGAAGAATCAAGGTATCGAGTTGACCCCTGATATTCGCAAGGCTATGCCTAGTCGGTTCAGCAGCGGTGATGACAATAAGCTCTATAAAGCTATAAAAGCAGCACCGTGCGAAGTTATTCTTGAATTAAAGGACTAAGGCTGATAAAGATGAATTAGCCAAATAGAATTTACTAAATTTATATTTGCGTAGTCAGCGTTACTCCGACGTCGATACAGACACCAATCGCTGTGGCGAGAGCACGCCTCGCACATCAAGTAATGCAACACCGAGTAAGACATCATCGACTGCGCGATACACACGAACCAGTGCATCCGCTTCGTCGGCTGGATGCGCACCTTCGCACACCATGCCGGGGAGTCGCTGACCGTGCAAAAAGCGCTGAGTAAGTTCTTCGCTTAAACGAACTGCCGGCAAACTAACCAGCAAGGCATCCACGGGCAATAAGGTTTTACTCTGTTCCGCCAGAGATAATGCAGTAAATTCAGTCAAAGTAATCGATCGCTGTAAATCCAAACTTCCCACGCCGGTTCGACGTAAAGCAATTAGGTGAGCACCACAACCTAATGCACGACCGATATCTTCGCCCAACACGCGAATATAGGTGCCCTTGCTGCAATGGACTCGTATTTTTAAGTAAGGTGAATTAAATTCTACTAATTCAAGTGCATGAATAATGACTTCACGCGCCTCGCGCTCCAGCACCACGCCTTCACGCGCGTATTCATACAGCGGCTTGCCATCTCGCTTTAAGGCTGAATGCATAGGCGGCACTTGTTTGATCTCACCGCGAAACTGTTGAAGTACTAACTCAATCTGCTCCGGAGTTAGGTCAACAGATTTTGTTTCAACGATGTCACCTTCGGTGTCCGCTGTCGTCGTGGTCACACCTAGATGTACGGTTGCTTCATAAATTTTATCGGCGTCGAGCAGGTCTTGCGCAAACTTAGTCGCCTCTCCAAAACATAAAGGCAGCAGACCCGTAGCAAAGGGATCTAAGGTTCCGGTGTGACCTGCTTTTTCTGCATTCAATAAACGCTTCGCTACGCCTAGGGCATAGGTACTCGATACACCTTCAGGTTTATCGAGCAACAGTACACCGTGCACGGGTACGCGCTGGTGCTTAAATTGGCGTTTCATGATGAGAGAACGACTATGACTGCTCGTCGTCTTTTGAACGCGTTGCATTCGCTTCGTCAATTAGCTTAGACAAGGCTGCACCACGGGAGGTGGACGTATCGTGAACGAAATGCAGTTCAGGCAGGGTATGAATAGAAAGACGCTTACCCAGTTGAACGCGCAAAAAGCCAGCGGCTTTTTTTAAACCATTAATCGTATTCTGCACGGATGCGGGATCATCGATTAAGGTCGTGAAAAATATCTTGGCGTGAGCGTAGTCCGGAGTCAGTTGAACCTCACTGAGCGTGACCATACCGACACGTGGGTCTTTGACTTCCATCGCAATCAATTCAGCAAGATCACGCTGGATTTGATCGGCGACACGTTGACCGCGGGCGGGAATGGATTTGCTATGTTTGACCATGAGTAGCGGAGAGTCGTCACTCTGGGATATCCCAGAGTGACGCTGTAGTCCTTGTTACAGCGTACGAGCCACTTCTTGAACTTCGAAGACCTCGAGCTGATCGCCTTCTTTGATGTCGTTGTAGTTCTTGAGTGATAAACCACATTCGAAGCCATTCTTAACTTCTTTGACGTCATCTTTAAAGCGTTTGAGTGAATCGAGTTCACCGGTCCAGATGACGACGTTATCACGCAGCAAACGAACATGTGCTCCGCGCTTGACCATACCCTCGAGTACGTAGCAACCAGCAATCGCACCGACTTTGCTGACCATGAAGACTTGACGAATTTCGACCAAGCCCAACGAGCTTTCGCGCTTCTCAGGTGAAAGCATGCCACCCATGGCCGCTTTGATCTCATCGATCGCATCGTAAATGATGTTGTAGTAGCGAATATCGATACCACTGGACTCGGCCAATTTACGCGCCGAAGCATCAGCACGCACATTAAAGCCAATAATCACGGCCTTCGAAGCTAACGCGAGATTGACGTCGGATTCGCTAATGCCACCCACTGCGGCATGAACGACTTGTACACGAACTTCGGAAGTCGACAATTTTTGCATTGATGCGACCAATGCTTCTTGCGAACCTTGGACGTCGGCTTTGATGATCAATGCCAGATTTTTGACTTCGCCTTCGCCCATTTGCTCGAACATATTTTCGAGCTTAGCGGCTTGTTGTTTAGCGAGTTTTACATCGCGATATTTACCTTGTCTAAACAAAGCAATCTCACGTGCTTTACGTTCATCAGCCAACACCATCACTTCTTCACCGGCAGCAGGGACTTCAGTTAAACCTTGTATCTCTACCGGAATCGATGGCCCGGCTTCATTAATAGGTTTGCCGTTTTCATCCAACATGGCACGTACACGACCGTAAGAAGAACCAGCCAACACAATATCACCACGCTTTAAGGTACCTGATTGAACCATGATGGTTGCGACCGGGCCACGACCTTTGTCGAGTTTGGCTTCAATTACCAAACCTTTGGCCGGCGTGTCGATCGATGCTTTTAGCTCGAGCACTTCGGCTTGCAGTAAGACGTTTTCTAACAGTGTATCGATGCCTTCACCGGTCTTAGCTGACACAGTGATGAATGGCGATTCACCGCCATACTCTTCAGGCACAACTTGTTCTGCCACTAATTCGGTCTTAACACGATCGGGGTTTGCTCCTGGCTTATCGATCTTGTTAATAGCAACGACCAGTGGTACGCCAGCAGCTTTAGCATGCGCAATCGCTTCACGCGTTTGTGGCATAACGCCATCGTCCGCGGCAACCACCAAAATAACGATATCGGTTGCTTTGGCACCGCGCGCGCGCATGGCCGTAAATGCTTCGTGACCAGGAGTATCGAGGAAGGTAATCATGCCACGCGGCGTTTCAACGTGATAAGCACCAATGTGCTGAGTGATACCACCTGCTTCGCCGGAGGCTACTTTGGCGCGACGTATGTAATCGAGCAAGGAAGTTTTACCGTGATCGACGTGGCCCATCACTGTAACGACTGGTGCACGCGGAAGCATTTCAGCATCCGGATGTTCTTCACCCACTACTAACAATGCTTCTGGATCATCCAATTTAGCTGCGTGGGCCACATGACCCATCTCCTCAACCAGAATCATGGCAGTTTCTTGATCGAGCACCTGATTAATCGTGACCATTTGACCCAACTTCATCAACTGCTTAATCACTTCGGATGCCTTGACCGCCATCTTGTGAGCTAGCTCAGCGACTGTAATGGTTTCTGGAACATGAACTTCACGCACAACCGCTTCTGTCGGCTGTTGGAAATTGGTTTCGCGGTCTTCATTTTGTGTATTGCGGCGGCCTCCTCGGGGACCTGCACGCCACCCATCACGACCACCACCACCGGCTGGTGCTCCACGAGTCTTTAAACCACCTGGGCTGCGTTTTTTAGCCTCATCCTGCCAGGTAGAAGAAACATTGGCTGACTTGATCGATTTCTTTTCGCCGGGCTTTTTCTCTTCTTTCTTTTCGCCGGGCTTTTTCTCACCGGGTTTATGCAGGGTGCCTTCGGCACGCGGCGCTTCGGGCGCCTTAATGACTTTGCGCGGCGTGCTCATCATGGCTTTGATTTGAGCTACTTCATCGGCAACTGCCTTACGGGCCTCTTCAGTTGCAACGACTCGCGCAGAACTTTCCTGTGCTAAGCGCACTGCAGATTCTTGCTCAGCTGCGACTTCTCCAGTGGGAGTGTCAGTTGTCGTAGTTGAGGTAGCAGTAGCAGCAGCTTCAGCTTCTGCACTTGCACGCAGCGCTTCTTCGCGCTCGGCTTCTAGTTTTGCCAAGCGCTCTTGTTTTTCGCGTAAATCAGCTTCTTGTCGCGCGATGAATTCGGCTTGACGACGAGCTTCGTCATCATGACGAGCTTGTTCAGCTTCGTCGATTACACTGGTAGCGACCTTGACGGGTTCGACTTCCTGCTCTGGTGTTTCCTCGCGTTTGACGAAGGTACGCTTCTTACGCACTTCGACTTGAATAGTGCGCGATTTACCGCTGGAGTCAGCCTGCTTGATCTCAGTTGTCTCTTTGCGCGTAAGCGTGATTTTCTTTTTTTCACCATCCGCTGCGGCACCGTGGACCTTGCGTAAATGCCCTAACAGCTTGTCCTTATCTTCTTTGGACAGCTGATCATCGGTCGAGCTTTTATCGACACCTGCAGCCTTAAGCTGCTTGAGCAGCAAATCGGCCGGCATCTTAAGCTCGGTGGCAAATTGGGCTACATTGTTACTTGCCATTCAATCCTCTTTTCTAATCACGCTTTTGGATGGTGTTGGGGCGGGTACTTACTTGCTCTCAGCAAGACTCCAGACACGCGATTGCAGCTCTTTTGCATGATCGTCATACTTTCCATCGATCAGCCGCATTTCATCGTCCGTCACATCCTTAAATTCTTCATCGATCAACTGACGCGCACGTTCTGTGGACAAAGCGAGAATGGCTCCAAACTCGTCATAAGCCAGGCCCGCAAATGCATCGATTGTCTTGACTCCAACCAAACCTAACTTGCCAGCAATCGTACGGTCCATGCCTTCCAGATTGAGCAGCGCATCATCCATGCCCTCAAGACCTTCTTCTGAAGCAATCGCCTCAGTTACCAACGCATCACGTGCGCGATTGCGCAATTCATTGATGGTTTCTTCGTCGAATGCCTCGATATCGAGCATTTCAGAAATGGGTACGTACGCAATTTCTTCCAAAGTAGAGAATCCTTCTTGCGCAAGAATATCCGCTACTTCTTCATCCACATCTAATTTTTCAACAAACAGATTACGAATGACTGCCGTTTCTGAAGCTACTTTGTCGGCCGACTCTTCTGCCGTCATGATGTTGATCTGCCAGCCGGTAAGTTCGCTGGCTAAACGCACATTTTGACCACCACGACCAATCGCGATCGCTAAATTTTCTTCATCGACCACCACATCCATCGCATGCTTATCTTCATCAACTACAATCGAAGACACATTCGCAGGAGCGAGTGCGCCGATAACAAACTGCGCAGGATCATCTGACCACAACACGATATCGACACGCTCACCGCCCAATTCACCCGTCACGCTTTGTACACGCGATCCGCGCATACCAACGCAGGTTCCAATCGGATCAATGCGTTTATCTGCTGTGTACACGGCAATTTTCGCGCGCACACCCGGATCACGGGCAGCTGATTTGATGAGCAATAGACCTTGCTCAATTTCAGGCACTTCAAGCTCAAATAGCTTGGCGATAAAATCAGGAGCGGTACGAGACAAAATAACTTGTGGACCACGCGCATTACGATCGATACGCAAAATAAAGGCACGTACACGATCACCAATACGCAGATTCTCTTTCGGAATCATCTGATCGCGTGGAAGACGTGCTTCGATCTTGCCGGACTCGACGATGGCATCGCCACGCTCCATGCGCTTGATGATTCCAGTAACTAATGAATCGCCGCGATCAAGAAAATCCGACAGAATTTGTTCACGTTCAGCATCACGAATACGTTGTAATACGACTTGTTTGGTATCTTGTGCAAAGCGACGACCAAACTCGACTGATTCAATCGGTTCTTCTATGTGATCATCAACTTCGATGTCATCAATCTGTTCTTTGGCTTCGAATAACAAAATTTCTTGATCGGGCAATTGAAGGCCAGCCTCATCAGGGACCACGTGCCAACGTTGGAAGGTTTCAAACTCACCTGTCTCACGATCAATCGCGACGCGAAGGTCGACGTCTCCCTGATAACGTTTTTTGGTAGCCTGTGCAAGCGCATGCTCCAAGGCGCCAAAGACCACTTCCTTGTCCACATTTTTTTCGCGCGCCAGCGCATCGACCAGCATCAAAATTTCGCGACTCATTTACGACTCCTGAAATCCACTTTCGGCACCAACCGTGCCTTGTCCACTTCCGCCAGCGAAAACTCCAACATCGCAGGCCCTTCATTTCCTTCGAATTCAAGCCTGAGAGTTTCTCCATCAGGCTCATGCAGCAAACCCTGAAAGGATTTGCGATTTGCCGCTGATGGCATAGGCATTCTCAATTTGACTGTAGCTTCGTGCCCAACAAATCGAACGTAATCTGCCAATTTCTTCAGTGGCCGATCTAGCCCAGGCGAAGACACTTCCAAACGCTCATAGTTCGCGTTTTCTACTGTGAGTACATGCAGCAGCTGATGAGTGACTTTTTCACAATCTTCCACCGTGACTGCACGCTCTTCTTCAACGGGCACATCGATGTATACCCTCAGCAAGCCACGCGCGGCCTGCTCGAAATCCACTAGCTCGTAGCCCAAGCCAGTAACTGTCTTTTCAATTAGTGCTGATAAAACCAAACCGCGCTCCTGCTGAGCTTCACCACCCAAAAAATAAATCACAAACTTTTCGGGAAAAAAAAAATGGGCATCTGCCCATCTTTCTTGCTCTGCACTCAATCAACGTGTTATCAGCTATGAAAGCTGAACTGCACGCAAAGTCGCAGAGACTTTGTTAAGTGACTGATTATATGCGATAAGCGGCTACGCTGCAATGCAAATGCCACTCATGAAAATTATTAAAAAGGGAATTTTAGCCGCGTGAACGACGACGCCCGGGTGTTCCCGTTCCAAAGCGATCGCTGGCCCACTGCCCCGTTCCGCCATTTGAGCGGCGCTGACCATCCTGAGGTCTGCCCTGACGGGTGCCATTACCCGTTGTTGGAAATCCAAGCGCTGTCTGCAATGGATCGGGTTGACGCGGCTTGTTGGCAGGGCGCTTGCTATTTTGAATACCATTTCCGTTGCGCTGAGCTGAACCATGAATAGGCTTAGCACCACCATGATTTCCATGCGGCTTGGCCGAGCCTTGATGGTTAGGTGATTTTTCAAGACCACTAGCCGTCATCAACTGCCTAACTGTGTGCTCATCCATTTCCTGCCAGCGACCGCGTCTGAGCGCTGAAGGTAGTGTCAGCGTGCCGTAGCGAGTACGAATCAAACGCGATACCGTCAGCCCAACGGCTTCAAACATGCGACGCACCTCACGGTTGCGGCCTTCAGAAATAGTCACGCGATACCAACGATTAGCGCCTTCACCACCGCCATCAGCAATCTTGTTGAACTGCGCCGGACCATCATCAAGATCTACACCTGAAAGTAATTTCTGACGCATGCCTTCTTCAAGCTCACCTAGGGTACGAACCGCATATTCGCGCTCAATGCCATAACGTGGATGCATCAATCGATTAGCGAGATCGCCCGACGTCGTAAATAATAATAGACCTTCGGTATTGAAATCTAATCGACCAACAGCCAACCATTTGCTAGCCTTGATGTTAGGGAGTCGATCAAACACGGTCGCGCGACCTTCGGGATCACTACTACTGACAATTTCTCCCGCCTGCTTGTGATAAATCAGAACACGCGGCGGCTTAGTACTTACTTTACGCTGAACAGGTTTGCCATTAATACGCACTAAATCTGTTGGCAGAATGCGCTGGCCAATATGTGCAGGCTCTCCATTCACCGAGACTCGTCCCGCGATAATGAGCTCTTCCATATCGCGGCGAGAACCCATACCCGCTTCTGCTAACACTTTGTGCAATTTTGGCGCATCATCATCGGCCGTTAAATCACGTCGGACAGGTTTTTGATTACGTGCTGAAGACCGTGGCCCAGCCTCATCACTAGCGACCTGCGTATCGTAGGCATCGGATGTGACGAAGCTAAAAATCGCATCTGCATCAAAAGGCGTAGGACGTGCATGGGGCTTACGTGGGCCCTGACGATCAGCAGGTCCAGAGCGTGGACCTTGTCTATTTTTTTGCGGATGCCGTTGTGGATCCTTATTGTCTTTAAATTTTTGTTCCCGACCTTCTCGCGCACCACCCGCTTGCTTTGGTGTATCGCCAGCTCCATCAGGTGAACGATCGCTGCCTCTGGAACGCCTCAGCGATCGTGGACCTCTGACACCTCGATGAGGTGGTTTCTGCTCACCATCGCGCGGTTTTTCTCCCGCGTCTGCTTGCGGCCGCTCCGACTCCGATCCGGAATCAACAGCATTCAACACAGCTGGCATATCAGTGGGATTGTGGGCTGTCATTGTCAGATTCGGTGTGGGGTTTATCTTCGGTTGTCGTGGACGAACGGAGGTGCTCTTCATTGCTTTCATACTTCACAGGCTCTGCATCTCCACCTTGCGGCACACTCACTAAATGAGTGGCTTCATCATCGTTTCCTGAGGCATCGACGAAATCAATTGATGACTGATTCAGTGACGCTTCCAAATTTTGTTCTAGCGCTTGCATCGCTGCAGCTGCCTCATTACCCTCGCCGCCGACCGCTTGTAGCGGCGGCAATTCCTCCAGCGAGGACAAACCTAAATCATCAAGGAATTGCTTGGTAGTCGCCAATAACGCAGGCCTTCCGGGCACATCACGATGTCCAATGACATCGACCCAGCCGCGGTCTTCTAACAGCTTAATAGTCTGAGAATTGACGGCCACACCGCGAATATCTTCAATGTCACCACGGGTGACTGGCTGTCGGTAAACAATGATGGCCAATGTCTCCAGCGTAGCTCGCGTGTACTTAGGTGGCTTATCCGGATTAAGTCGATCAAGAAAAGGCTTAATTTCCGGACGGCTTTGAAATCGCCAGCCGGTAGAAAGCG
>Ga0214919_10001250_pt1 | contig 42107 bp, 38 predicted proteins | sample LL1503_MetaG_FD_177994 | JGI IMG/M metagenome (GOLD analysis project Ga0214919, IMG submission 177994) | Freshwater microbial communities from Lake Lanier, Atlanta, Georgia, United States - LL-1503 | ecosystem: Environmental > Aquatic > Freshwater > Lake | place: USA: Georgia | collected... | reverse complement strand
AGATTCGTCCTTGGGTGAATGGTTCGAATTTCTTCCAAGGAAGTTAGTCCGCCCAAACCAACAACTGGAATGCCCACACTTTGAGATACCTCCTGAAGCACAGCAACCTCCAACCCTTGGTATGTACCATCTTTATTAACCGATTGAATAAGTAATTCTCCTGCACCCATTCGCTCCATTTCTTTCGCAAAACCAATTACATCCGCAGAAATCACTTTCTGACCATTCCGAGCCACCACTTGTAGTTTTCCCCATAATGAATATTTTATATCGATGCAGACTGCAATAGTAGATTTTCCAAATCGCTCGCTGGCTTCACGTACAAAGGATGGTGTCTTAGCAGCTACCGTACCCAAAACCACACGCTCTGCTCCGGCTTCCAAAAGCTGCCTGATTTCTTCTAAAGACTTAATCCCTCCTCCTACCGAAAACGGCATATTGGCCTCTTCACCCACATTTCGAACAAAATCAATCGGAATACAGCGATTTTCTTTAGTGGCCTTGATATCCAACAATATGAGTTCATCGGCATTAAATTCATTAAATAAATGAACGGCATGCAGCGGATCACCGATATATTTAGGGGATGAAAAACCAATGGTTTTAACCAAATCTCCGCCTTGAATAAGTAAACAGGGAATTAATCTTGGACGATACATGACTTGGTAAAATTAGCAAGAATTCGTTGACCAATAGCATGGCTTTTTTCAGGATGAAATTGGACCCCAAGGATGTTTTCTGAAATTAATCCCGAAACAAATTCTTTTTCGTATGTGGTGGTGCATAATACTTGTTCATCATCTGCTTTATCCACTGCATAAGCATGCACAAAGTACATTTCACTTTGGCTGGGAACTCCATGAAGTATGGGATGAGCTTTGGTTGTATGCAAGGTATTCCATCCGAGGTGAGGCACCTTGAATTGGATGGGATCTTCCACCACAATTTTAGTTGTCTTGCAGGAAAACCAACCTAATCCTTCAGAGTTACCCTCTTCGCTCGACGCGGTCATGAGTTGCATCCCCAAACAAATACCTAAAATCGGTTTTTTATCTCCCATGGCGGCTTGAGTCAAGGAGTCGATGAGTCCTCTTTGCTTCAATTCATCCATCGCTCGTCCGAAATGACCTACCCCAGGCAGAATGATATGAGAAGCTTCCTCGATGTCTTTGACCTTATGACTTACCACAACAGGGAGTTTCAAGCTAGTAAAAATTCTACGTAAAGAATGAATATTCCCCATACCATAATCTACAATCACTACCATAAATCAAAAGTAATTACTTTTTTGATATGGCAAGTAGCGCGATTGTCACCTAAATTTTAGGTAACTTAATAGCAACTCAATAAAATGAATCACCATTATAATAAAGATTTAAAACTATACTCTCGTGCCTTACGATTTTTTTTTTGTGAAGAATTAGGATTAATTATTGAATTTTATTAAGGGGAGTATTGAATTTCCCCTCTTGAGAGGGGAGTAAGGCGCTGCATTGAGCCTGCCGAAATGGGAGTGGCGTTTAAAACCAATTACATTGATTTTTTTTTTTTATAATTCCGCAATTTCCATCCCCCTCTTTCCCCCTTCTACGCCGCGGCGTAGGGGGAAGCCACGTAACATTTAATTTTCTATAAAAAAATGAAAATTTTCTTTCTACTCGGAGTTTTTAAATTATTTCTTAACTTAAATAGAAAAAAATGTACAACCACCATTACTACAACAAAAACCTAAAAGAATTTGCACGTGAATTAAGGTCAGAATCTGTTTCGAAAGCTGAAAAGAGAATTTGGAAGGCTTTTTTGTCTAGAAAGCAGTTTAAAGGATTGCGTTTTTTGCGCCAAAGACCAATTGATTATTTTATAGTTGACTTTTTTTGTCCCGAATTAAAGCTAATTATCGAAATTGATGGGAACTCACATTTTCAAAAACCGGAATACGACTCCTATCGTCAAGAAAGGTTAAAATCTCTTGGTTTTGAAATTGTTCGATATACAGAAGGAGAAGTACTACAAAACTTGGAGTCTGTCCATTCTAGCTTGACGCACGTTGTCCATTGCCTACAAACGAATGATTGAATTTTAATAACGGGAGTTTTGGTTTCCCCCTACGCCGCGGCGTAGGAGGGGGACGAAAGGGAGGAAAATCGTTGCAAGCTCTAAACTACTAAGTAGCCATCCCCTTTATTATCCCAGCCAATTGTTCTACTTGAATTTTACGGGAATATTTTTCAACGCCAACTGAGTGACAGGAAATTTCTCCTTTTTCTTCAAATTCAGCATATAATTCTTTAAGTACTTCTCTTAAATGCGGAGCATCCTTCACGATTATGCCAGCATTCGTTTCATGGAGGATGTCTATTTGAGGACAAATATCCGTTTCAATTGTCTTAAAATAATACTGTTCTTTTAATTTTAAAGCTTCCTGATCGTTTTCAAAACAAAGTAGAATTTTCCTTTTTAATCCTAAATAGTCATAGATTTTTGTTCCTGTGAATTGATAATAATTGAACAATAGCAATACATTATCAGTTGAAACATGTTGCAAAAGTTCTCCATTTGGAATTTTAGGTAAAAAAATGAGTTTGTCAATCAACTCAGGAAATAATTTCTTGGTCCTTTCCTCTACGATTTCCATATTATTAATCCCATAGAATTTTATCAAAAAATTAAATTGGGGGTTTTCTTTTGTAAAATTTGAAAAACTTGCTAACAGTTGATTTAATGGATGCCATAAATAAATTGTACCAATAAAAGAAAAGGTCATCAGTTTATTGTTTTGTTGAATTTGCTTTGTTTTATCAATTTCAATTGAGTCAAAGCCATTCGGTAAAATAGTTAGCTGCTTTGTTGGAAATAATTGCGCTAGTTTTAATTTAAATAATAAGTCTACGGTACTAATAGAGTGAGCAGAGCGCACGATTTTCTTTTCAAAAAAATAGTCTATTTTGCGTTGAATAATTCCCTTTTTTGCGCTAAAACTTTGACTCCACGGATCTCGATAATCTGCCACCCAAGGAATGCCAAACTCTTTACTCAATTTGGATGCGAAGCTAAATAAAACGAATGGGTCACCTGTTGCAATTATGACATCTACTTTGTTATTTTTCAAGAATTCTTTTGCACCCCGATACAACTCAACTTTCGATCCGCTTGGGTAGATAAATTGAGCCAATTCATAAAAAGCACTGAATGACTTTCTTATAATTCGGTATTTTTCATCTCCGTATTTCAACATCAAACGATTCGCGAAATTTGGCTTATATGGAGTTTTGATTATAATTCCATGCTCCGTATTTTCAAGGATCGATTCTTCTAATTCACTAGCAGAAATATAATCCAAGTGATTGCCATGGACATTTCCCCATTGTCTCGTAACCACAATTGGCTCTACCCCAAATTCTTTCAAATGCTTGTACCAATTGTATGGACGTAAGCCGCCAACAGAAACGTAGGGTGGGAAATCATAAGCAAGAATCAAAACTTTTTTCATTTATTTTTATTGTTTTCAATTCGAAATAGGTTCACTGATTGTATTTTTTTAATTTCTTTATCAAAATCACTTTCAATTGAATTGATATGATTTTTATTGAATTTATCATATTCTATTTCGGCCATATCAACTGCTAATTGATGTGATATTTTACCTGTATGTGTTAGAATTTGCCGATCATTTAACGTTAAAAAACCGTGTAATTTTTCAATCCAATCCTTCATTTGCATAGTCTTTTTTCGCATTGCTTGACCTTCGGCAAATATTAAATATTGCTCAGCTAAATTATTTAGGGCTATGAGTTCATCTTCGCTTAAGTAGTTTTTTGCTATTACAACATCATGTTTTCTAGGCTTATTTCTTTTCCAATTAGTTAAACCCATGTTTGGTTCCTTACTATTAGCCCGTTCAGAAATAATCTCTGCTGCAGTTTGCCCCGTAATTGCCCAATGCATTTTGTTTTTAACGGTTTGAAAAAACAGTTTACTCGATTCAAGTGTTGGATCGTAATCTACGCTAGTTGTATATATGTCTGTAATTTTTTGATAAAATCTTCTTTCGGATGTTCTTATATCCTGAATACGCCTAATGAGCTCTTCAAAATAATCAAAAGGTTGATTTGGGTTTTTAAGCCGCTCATCATCCATTACAAAACCCTTTACAATATATTCTTTGATATGCTGCGTTGCCCATTGACGAAAACGCGTTGCAACTTTTGATTTTATTCTGTAACCAACAGAAATGATTGCGTCGAGATTGTAATACTCAATTGTTCGGTTAACCTCCCTTTTTCCTTCCAATCGAACTATTAAGAAATCCTTAATAGTTGCCGACTCTATTAATTCGCCCTCTTCAAAAATGTTTTTGAGATGAATATTAATATTGGCAACTGTAGTTTGAAATAACGCTGCCATCAATTTCTGACTTAGCCACACAGTTTCATTTTCTAATCGAACTTCTAATTTTGTGTTTCCACTTTCAGTTTGATAAATAATTATTTGTGTGTTATTTTCTGTCATATTGAGTTTAGTCTAGGGCTATTTTTTCGAAAATAATATAAAAAATTAAACCTTAAACCAATTGTATGGTCTAAAGCCACCAACAGAAACGTAGGGTGGGAAATCATAAGCAAGAATCAAAACTTTTTTCATTCTATACAAAAATATAGAAACAAATTGTGATTAGCGGATAGTATTATATACCTGCACCATTTTTTCCATTTCAACCGTACGATTACCCTGCGCTAAAACTTGCTGGTAGGCTCGTTCAAGTAATGTCTCATCATAATGCGTTAATGACGCCTCGATCACCTCAACCAATTCTTCTACATCGAATGATTTTAACTTTACGCACGTATTTTCAAATAAATCCTTGTCATAATTTAAATTTGAAATAACCAAGGGGCATTTTGCGGCCATTGCTTCCAATGCAGAATTCGGAGTACCATCGCTAATGGGCGTCATTAGGCAAAGTGAAGCTTTTTTCAAGAACATCCACATTAACGGTTGATCCAAATAATCAATAACATGGTAAGTAAGATTTATATCCACTTTTAATTGATTCAACCTATTCAATTGAATTTGATAATATTCCTCATCAAATTGTTTACCTCTAATAAACACAAAAGTAAAGCGCTCAATCATTTTTCGGTTTAATTTGGAAATAGCGTCTAACTGAAATCCAATGTTATAAATTGGCGCCATGAAACGCGGTGAAAAAACAAATTCTTTTTCTCTTAAGAAATTGGGAATTAATTCATTTTGATTAATTATGTTTATTTTTTCAACCTCCACCCCTGTTCTAACTAATGTTAAGTTTGCTCCGTTAAAAAGTTCAGTTGCCTTTTCAATTTGAGGAAAAGACGTTCCAGTTACTAAATTAGCCTTTAAAAAAGCTTTTTTGAATTGACGAAAAAGAAAAGTGAAATAGATACTTTTTACCCCTACTTGATTCAAGAGCGCCGGAATAACTATCAGGATATCCGACCCACGCATGGTTATAATTGAGGGAGTAAGCGAAAAGTTCAACCACAAGGCATTGGGTGTTGCAAACAAGACATGAATTACATCTGGTTCAATATCTTTTACTATTTTTTTATATTGTCGAATAGCTTTCCATGTCTTTATCGGACTTTTAATGGAAATTGGGTTAATTTGTTTTACCAGTTGAATCGAAGAGTTTTCTATCGCGACTTTCGTTTCTTCTGAAATTTCACATAAGGTGTCACATAATAAGTAGCAGCTATAGTTTTCTTCTTGTTTAGAAAAGTAGGAAATCCATTTAAGATCATGAATGCTATTTCCGTTAGCTATATATAGTATTTTAAGCTTTTTCATTGGGCTAAATATTGATTTTTAATCCAACTATGAAAAACATAAATAATCCATAAGCGATGAGAATGGTCTTTATGATTTGATAAATGTTCTCGCCAGATTTTTTCAATATAGGTGTAGTTCAGCGGAACAATATCCTGTTTTTCAAAAACGACTTCTTCAAATTGATTTTTCCATACATTTCTCATCCATTGCCCAATAGGAATTCCAAATCCTTGTTTTTCCCTGTAAACCAATTCTTTCGAAAAATGCTTTTCAGCCATTTTTTTGGTGATGTATTTGTTTTCTCCCCCATGCATGATAAAATCGTAAGGCAAACTACTACTAAATTCTATGAGGTCTTTATCCAAAAATGGTGTGCGTAATTCCAAGGAATTAAACATAGATGCGCGGTCTGTTTTTACTAAATAATCATTCACCAATCGCGTTTTAATGGAAGCGTGCAACAAGACATCAAATACATCGTGTGTATCGCCAAGTGCTTTTAAAACAGCTTGCTCGTGTTCGCGTTTTGGTGCTTCAAAAAATAACTTATCGTTCAACAATTCTTTTAATTCTACTGGAGCAAATCCCATATTTCGGTATAATGCACTTGCCAAGATTGCGGGATCTTTTTTCATTACACCGGCCAAATAAGTCACTTTCTCTGAACGAGTCAGCTTTTTTAAAACTGTTAACGGTAAATTTAAATAGCGCTTATTATACCACTGTTGCATCCGTAAGCCTTGGTTATAGGTTCTGTATCCAGCAAAAACTTCGTCACCACCATCACCACCTAGAGCCACTTTTACTGAATTTCCGGCAAATTTCGAAACGTAATAGGTAGGAATCGCCGAAGAATCAGCGAAAGGTTCACCGTATTCCTTCAACAAGTCGTCAACTATGGACAAATCGCTAGGATTCAAAATAATTTCATTGTGCTCTGAGCCAATTTGTTTTGAAATTGCGCGGCCATAAGGTAATTCATTGAATGATTCATATTCAAAACCAACGCTGAACGTTTTTAGTTGTGTCGAATAATTTTTGGCTGCATATAATGAAACTAGTGAAGAGTCGAGTCCTCCACTTAAAAAGCATCCCACGGGCACATCTGAAATCAAGGTTTTCTGAACTGCTTTTTCAAGTAATTCTTCCGTATGTGCAATTGTTTCTTGTAAGCTTAAAGTTGTTTTTGCTTTATAGTTCAAACGCCAATATTCTTTCAATTCACTTCCTTTGGCCGTCAATTGAATATAACTAGCTGGGGGTATTTTTTTAATTTCCGAATAGATCGAAGAATCAATTGGAGTAGACATTTCAGAGAAAAAATAGCCTAATGCATGGAGGTCAATTTCTTTAGATATACCAAGGGAATGAAAAGACCGAATATCAGAACTAAAGGCGAAAAATTTATTTTTCTCATGGTAATAAAGCGGCTTTTCTCCAAAGCGATCACGTGCAATAAAGACCGTACGTTTTTCAATATCAACTAAAGTAAATGCAAACATCCCTTCTAATTCATTGAGCAATTTTTCGATTCCCCAAAATTCATAGGCTACTAAAATGACTTCTGTATCACTGGAAGTTTTAAATATGGCACCTTCTTTTTCGAGCCGAATTTTTAAGGCTGGGAAATTATAAATCTCACCATTAAAAGTAATAACACTGCTTTTTTCTGTACTCCACATAGGTTGTCTGCCTGCTTCCGTTAAATCAAGAATACTCAAGCGTTTGTGGGCCAGTCCAAAGGTGAAATTTGTATTGTTTTGAAAACAATATCCTTCTTGATCTGGTCCTCTGAATTGTAGTGCTTGCGCCATTTGACGCAAGATGTTGTCATCTACTTCCCAATTGTTTCCAAAATCAATAAGACCTGCTATTCCACACATATTTAAGTGTTTTTGTATAAAAGCAAAAGAGATTCTACATACTTTTCAATTCCAAATCCTTGCGCAAACTTTCTCGCTTTTCCACCTATTTCTTGGCGTAAATTGTCATTTTTAAGTAAAAGTTCAATTTTATCAGCGAAGAGTTTTGGATCTCTTTCTCCCACCATAAAACCATTTTCTCCTTCTTGGATTAAATCCCGGTTTCCTTTTGCATCCGTGCAAACCACTGGTAAGCCACATGCCATAGCTTCGATTAAAGTAAGACCAAATCCCTCAGTTATCGCGCTATGGAGATACAATTCCGCGTTCCACAAATACATTTCCACTTTTTCTTGCAATCCCACCAAGGATAGTTGATCCGATAAATTTAATTGCACTATTTTTTCTTGGAGCGAAATTCGTTCATCCCCTTCCCCTACAATAGTTAAATGAACTGGAATTTTCCTATTCTTCAACTCCAACACTCCATCTATTAACAATTGATGATTTTTATTTTTATCTAACCGACCAATTGAGACCATGTTAAAAACAGTATTATCCTTTACCTTATTGAGATCAATTGGTCTTTCGAAGCGCTTTACATCTATTGCATTTTGCAGTAGTTGGATACTTAGCAAATCTTTGGGTAAAACGGTTCGTAAAAAATTCGAAATATCTTCAGAAATGGCAATAAAATTATTTCCACCATTTTTCCGATAGCACTTTAGCAAGTAACGTTTCTCAAAATAATTGGTTAAATCCCGTTTCGATTTAATTGAAAAAAGATTTAAATTATTCAATGAACTCATCCTGTCATGGGAATGCGTAAACCATTTTGCTTTGGGAAAGGTGCAACTTCTAGATACAATTTCTGCTTCAAATAGATGCGAGTGAATACTATCTGGTTGAAATAGTTCGATTGTTTTTTGAAGTTCAGTAATGCTTAAATGGTGCTTTTTCGTAATCGAAAGTTGTACTTTACTTGGCACAATCTCAATCAGATTTTTTATGTCCTCTACATCATATTCAATCTTATCTTCGAAAAGTATCAGTTTTACTTGATATGAAGTATTTTGATTTAAGATTCGAACAATATCAATGACAATTCGCTCGGCACCTCCTTTTTTGAGATTGGGTATAATGTGGAGGATTTTCATTTATCTAATTTCAATCTCATTGCGTTGATGTAATTGATATTTAGGTTGCTTATGGTTTTCACCCCCATCGCTTCACTCTCTTTAGCCACCAATCCCCACGATTCATTGAATGACATGTATAGATTTAAATCCATGGCTCCTAAAATTGCTAAAAATTGTTCTCGTGGTAAATTTTCACCATGCTCTACAATTCGATCATTCATTCCTAGGTACTTGAAAATACTTTTATCCAACACATGCACGACAACGTTATCAATCATCAAGGCATGAATTACTTGATTGTGCAAATTTTTATTAAACGTATTTGCACCAAAAACGCCGACGTGTATTTTGGTTTTGTCAAGCTCTATTTTTTTGAGTACATCAGGAATTATTGGCGAATTCAATGGTTGGTGGTAGCCATCTAAATCGAATAATTTTGTAAAAACTTCTGCCAATCCTTCCTTAACAAATCCAAAACGACTTATTTTTTTGTTTTTTCCAAAGGAAATCAGTTGTTCGATAAAATCTTGCTTTGAAGGATCATGAAATTCACTGATAGTACCATGATATATAATTTCTATTTCAGTATGAGGATGAAGAAATTCAATCCAATCGAAGAAATAAGGAGCAAAGCCGCTAATGACTATTTTCTCAAATTTTGCTTGTTGAATTAATGTGCAAATTTCAATGATTTCTTTCTGATTGAATACGGCATTCGAATACCATTGGGGAATTTCTAAGGAGTTCTCTGGGAATAATCCAGTAGTAGCATTAGCAATCCCCTTCCAATTACCTTCTGTTGGAGAGCCGTACAAAACCAAAACAGCATTATTTTCGCTTATTTCTTGGAGTTTAATAGCCAAGTGAGCTAAAACCTCCCTGTTTTGTGATTTCTTAAATTTATTTAATAGTCTCTTCAACATACTTTAAATAAGGGCGCTCATTCTTGTTTTTTTCACAATATTGTTCATAAGCTTGATAAAAATACTGCTTAAATAGGAGTTTGTCAAAATTTAATTCCGCTAAAGAAGCTTCATCCTTACTTCTTTTTAATAGTAGTGAAGTTAAGAAGTAATTGAAACGCATCAATATGCCTACAAGATGAAAAGATAATTTATCATAACGTTTGCTATAGAAAAGGAATTCTGAAATTCGAACTTGTGCATTTCGATGAATTAAGCTACTTGTGCTTGCAGAATTAACATGAAATATTTCTGCACCCGCGAAAAAGAAATTCTTTAAACCCATCTTTTTTATACGATAACTCCACTCAACATCTTCCCAATACAAAAAGAAATCTTCATCCATATATAAATTCAGGCTTTCCAATGTAGCGCGTTTAATGAGTGCGCAGGCTCCACTTACGAAATCTACTTCATGGTTTTTAAAGTGCATTGTCTCGGCATGGTAAACCCCTTCTTTATTCTTACGCTTGAAAATTTGTTGCCATTTCAGACTTAAAGGATTTTTTTTCCATTCTTTTTTTATGCCTGCAAAGCCAATTCCTGATCCTACTAATAGTGAATTATCGACTGATGATAAAATCCGCGCTGTTAAAAGACCAACTTTCTCTGTTTTAGAAAGCAATTCGTGGTAATTGATCATCTTGGCTAAATAATCATTGCTTAGCAAGGTGTCAGGATTTAAGAGAAAAATAAATTCTCCAGTTGATTTCTTAATCCCCAAATTATTTGCTCTTGCAAAACCAGCATTGTACCCTGAATTAATCCATTTGACGATGGGGAAATTTGTTGCAATTAATATTTCCGATTCATCTTCTGAGTTATTGTCCACTATAACAATTTCGTAGGAAAGCTCTTTGGTAGTATCGACAATGGAACGAACACATTCCAATAGGAGTTGCGGTGTTTTATAATTTACAATAATAATCGAAATAGCTATGTTACTGTTTGTCATTTTATTGGTATTTCTGCTTTTTAAACCCATTTACTGAAAAATGGTAAATACCATTTAAATAATTGGACATTCTTTCATTATCGATTCGATTTCCCAATGGCATTCTTGCCAATGCTTGTTTACTCTTTTTGTTGCTCTTAAAAATAGAACCAGCTTGATTTAAGGTGGAAGTTCTAAAACCAACTTTAGCAGCTATTTCAAGCTCTCTTTTGCTAACATCCAACTCCCCACCAAAGGGATAGGCAAAATGAACTACCTCTTTACCGATGTACTTTTCAAGTTCACTTTTTGAAGCCTTCATTTCCTCAACTACCAACTCTTCTATTTGCTGCCTAAGCGAAATATGATTCATGGTGTGAGCACCAATGGTTATTAAAGGATCATTGGACAATTCTTTTATTTCATCCCATGTTAATGAGATTGAAGTACATTGCTGTTCGATTTCGGAAACACTTAAACCAAAACTCTGACTTAATACCGCTGGTAATTCATTTCCGGGAATTTCTTTAATTGCCTCACTGACCTTCCCAAACTGACTAAAAGCCTCTTGCTCATCATCCCATTGAAATGATGTTCTTCCTTTCGACGAATTCAAAATCAATTCATTATATGATTTCACGTGATTTTCAAATAAATACCACCACATGATGGCCGTTCCGTTTGGAAGGCAATTTGTCACATAAATAGTGGCAGGAACCTTATGTTTTTTTAAGATCGGCAAACCATAAATCAGGTTATCCCTATAACCATCATCAAAGGTGAGGCATATAAATTTTTGTTGGAATTTAATTTTCCCGTCGAAATAATCAGCTAATTCATCTAATGAAATAAAAACGTACCCTTTTTGTTTGAAAAACAGAATGAATTCATCTAATTTTTCTGGTGTAATCGCTAAGTCTTTATTTAAAGAGTATGCATTTCTTTCAATTTTAGGAATGACACGGTGAAGCATAAAGATTATCCCTTTTCCGGCAAAAAACGGTTTAGAGAAAACCCCTTTTGTTTTGACAAAAAAACCAAGAATCTTTCTTTCGAGCCAGTTCATAATTTAAAAGGTATCATTATCAGCGCCAGTGAATTTTAACTTTTCCAATGGAATAATAGATGTAAAGTTAATACCACCAACAGGATAGTTAACTTCCATTGGAACACCTTGAATTTTAAACATACTTTCACCCCATGTATTCGAACTGGTATGGAAGCGTAAATGAGGTAATCCCATTTTGAAAGCAATTTTCTTCAAGGCATGAATCGTATTTTTAAATTCGGTTTCAGAGCAACTATCTATGTCACCAATAATTAAAAAACGATCATCTAACTTGAGCCATACATTGATTCCATTGATGTTAATCAAATAATTCTCTGCATAGGTTTTATAGTTAAAAAATTCGGTAGAATGATCAATCACAGGTATTTCAGATGCTAAACAAGAACTTTTAAAAGGGGTTCCTTTCTTCATTCGATTTAAGACAAAATGGCACCATTTAGTATGCAAGGCTTGGGGTAATTTAAAAGTGTTTTTTAGTCGTATCCATGGAATGCATTTTACACGAATAAGATACGGCGTTATGTCATCAAAATGCGACCATCCTAATCTATTTACAAAACCTGGAAACGAATTCTCATTGGGGAAACCAAACACCAAATGGAAGCCATTTTCTTGACAATACGCATAGGTTTTTTGTGCAAGTTGTGTAAACAAGCCTTTGCCCGTATGTGCACTATGCGTCATGGTGTCGCCTGATTGTGCGGCTAAATAATACTTTCCTTGGTATTCAATTTTACAAGGATAAACACCGTAAAAAGCAGCGGGAGTTTTCTGTTCATCATAGGCAATGAAGCCGACATAGCTATCTCCGAATTCAGTTGTAAGCTGCTTCTTTTTGAAATCATCAATATTCAGTTCTTTAGCAAATGCATCTTTATAAATTGATGATAGATCATCTACGTTACTTTCCGAAACTCTTTGAAAACTATATTCATTCATTTCGCAAAAGTTTCTTTTTAATAAACCTGTAGGGAGACAAGATGAATTTACCAAGACGATAGTCAGGTGTTTCTTTCAACATTTTAAAGGCATAATATTTTTTTTCATATTCCTTCATTAACGATTTTGAATGCTTCTCATAAACGTAATCCTTAATTATGTTTTGGTTGATTTTTGCTACTTCAAAAGTTCTAGAAGTTGATACTACCCTAATGAAGAAATGGACCGCTTCTATTTTTTTGAATTTCCAATTTGAAAGACCAACACGTATCCAAAATTCCCAATCTTCTAAACCCAATTTACTTAGCTGCTCATCATACAATCCCACATCGTCAAATACACTTTTTCTAACTAAGCAACAAACGGCCAATTGGTTCCAAAGAAGCTGTTTTTCAATGATAAAATCTTCCTGAATTTGAATTTTAGCTAGTTCCCCAAAGAATTGAATATTACCATAAACGACACCAATCTCCAAATCATTTTTCATGGCTTCAATTGACTCAAAAAGTGTATTATTTCCAATTTTATCATCCGAATCCAATGAAACTATATAGGCTGCCTTGGTAAGTTTAATCGCATTATTTCTAGCCACACTTGGCCCAGTATTTTCCTGATGCAACAAGTGAATTTTATCATTTCCTTCGAACTCTTTTAATTTATCAATCGAAAATTGATCCGTACTGCCATCGTTTATGAGCCAAACATCAAAATTCGGATAGGATTGATTGAAAATAGAATCAATTGTTTCTTGTATCGTAGTTCCTGCGTTAAAGTAAGGGATGATAAAGGAAACAAGAGGTGTTGACATAGTTAATTTATTTATGAATAAATAGTGCTTTTGACTTTAAATCTAGGTCTTTAAAACCACTATTGAATGGAAATCCCGTAATTAATTTTTGATGCGAAGCCAAGGAATCATGATTTGTATCAACCAACTGTTGGTCCCAATTTACGATTGACAAGCAAGGGTAAAAATGTTCATGAATCACCATGTTCAACAAGGTCATATCTTTGTGGTAATTACTTGTTGCTTTGAAGATTAGTTTTGTCATTTCAGCGGTAAAAAAATACATCAAATTGCGACTTCCACCAGCCAAACCAGCATTGTAAGCCCACTGATAAGAATAAGTAAAAGGCAGTGGGTAAATACTTTCTTCTAAAAATTGGTCACATTCCTCTTTGAGCCAACCCGAATCTTTAATTCGATTGGCATTGTCCCTTCCTACGTAAAGCGCTTCAGGATCACTAATAAATGAAAATGGAGATTGCGTGATGTAAACATCGTTACTATCGGTAAAAAATACTTTTTCTAATTTTGGTAATTGTTTTAAAAAAAGGTGATACAACAACCAACGTTCCTCGAAAATGGAATAGTTTCCCATTTCGCAGTATCTAAATTGTATTTGATCATTTTGGTAGCGTTTAATGAACTCCTTCTCTAAACCGTCATGAAGAATTATTCCTGCAACACCAATTTTCATACTTGAATCATACCAAGGTTGAATGTACTTGAAATCAGCTGAGTTGCGCAAAGTGCCTAATTGAGGGTCAGGTTTCAGCGTAAAATAACAAGTGACAATAACTTCCTTAAGATTGGAATCAATTTCTGTCATTTGAACCGTTCTTTTATTTTCAGAATTGAAAAGTCTGTGTTGAACGGAGGTGAAAGCGCTAGCGATTTTTGAATGCAACTTATTTTTTTGTTTTCTTCTTTCGCTTTTATTGTACATAAAAATCCTGAAGGCTATAATGGAAAGCCTATTAAAGTTTACTATTTTATGTTTAAATTTATTAATCACTAATTTTTAACTTTTCCAAAACCTAATTTCTAAGGACATTCGAGTTGTATTTTCATTAAAATTATACCCTCCTCCATGAACTAAATAGGGTGAAAAGAGCATCACTTCATTTTCTTTCGGATTTGGTCTAATTAATTTAGGCATTTCATCTAGAATTGAAATAACACAGGGAACAGTATAACTTGTACCATTTAATATTGCTCCTTCCACAGTGCGTTCAATAGCTGATTCATTCAAAAGATGGCTCCCTGGAACTAAACCCAGCGCACTATTACTGTTACTGCCACAAATTGGCACATAAATATTTACGGCATCTCTTAATCGATCGAGCCAAACGTCTCTGTGTGGCGGATTATTATCTTGAAAATTTTGTGGCCTAACAATGCGTAAGAAAAAATTATTCATGTCAACATGTTTCGCCTTTGTTGAAACAGTAATTCCAATTATATCAGTAATACGTTGATTAACAATATTCATATCAATTGGAAAATGACTGATATTCCAACCAGATTGGATTAATTTAGCGACTTTTAAATGTAATTCGTTGTCGACATATAAATGATAGTTTTCTAGTTCAAAAGCAGTATCAATTTCACCACCCGCTTCAATTATTTTTTCTGATATAAGAAGTTTTATACCGTCCTTTAAAGTTGTAAAATCAGCCGGAAAAACAAAGTCTTCAATACTATAACCTTCATTTTGCCACGAGGTATTTTCAATGAGATTTTCATCTTTTAATAAAATGACTTCGTCAGCACCTTTTATAGTTTTTCCAATTAATTCCAAGGCAATTTCGTGATCTCCTAATTTATAGTTTACAATCATTTTTCAGAATCTACAGTTTGACAAATTGTATGATAGAGATTTTCCATCACATGAATATTTTTTGCAATGTTATAATTTTCATCCGTGTAAGTGAATTGTTCCTCAGCAAGTGTTTTTGCCTCGATAGAATTGGATAAAATTTGAATACTCTTTGTAGCAAGTTCTTTGTAGGTAGTACACATTGGGAAAAAAGAGTGGAATTGAGTACTAGCATCGCTTCCAAAATCCCAAAATAATTGTGGAATTTTAGCTGTACTCATATCAAAACCGACCCATCCACCCGGAAGTCCATGATAACCATGTAACCAAACTAAATCGAGTTGTTCTTCCACAGCGGTTTTTAAAATATTTTCTTGATGCCCGCGAAAATGAATGGCGTTTTCCAACTTCAGTTGTTGAGCACAACGATAAACTCCCTCTTTTACAGGATCTCCACTCCCGAAAATATGAAATTCAGCTTCTGGCAATTGTTCTTTTACCAATTGAAAGGAAAAGAGGAATGGATCCAATGGTTTTGCCGGAGTTAAACGGGTAAAAATACCAATCTTAGGTTTTGTTGAAGCTTGATATGTTGTTTTTACAAATTCGTTTTCAATTTTAAAATTTAAATTATAGTAAGTATGTTCATAATCATCGAAATCAGCTAGTTCAAATTCAATTTGACCTTTATGAAACCCTGATACAAAATGAAACTTTTCTTCTTTTGGAAAAGCATCGTAGGTATTTTTAACTTGGTATCTTGAATTTTGTATATGAACTAAAAGCTTGTGCTGATTCTCTTTCAATATATATTTGTTAACCTCCTTATAATTGTATTCCCCCATTATCGAGATGCAATCAAAATCATCGAAAAAATGTTTCATTTTTATCCGTTCATCAACATAAGACGCGTTAAATAGTCGATTTTTAATTTTTTGTCCAATCGTTGGTATAGTTAGCAGATTTACCTCATCAAAAAAATGAATTTTACTCCCTAAATCTAGGTGTTTGGGATAATAATAGTCGGTAAAGTCTCCACTCTTATTTAATGGAAGCATACATAGGATATCCACCTCGAATTCCGCCTTGTTTAGTGCTCGATCCAATTCAAAAGTAAATCGTTGGGTACCTGCCTGCCAAAATTCAGAAACAACAAATAATACCTTTACTTTATCTTTCATCGAAATACTGAATGATTGAGTTGCAAATAAATTCGATTTCCTCTTGTGTTAGTTCGTAGTAAAATGGCAAACGGATCAGCGTATCTGAGAAATTATCACAATTTTCAAGTGTCCTTCCATCGTGTTTCTCCTGATAAAATGGGCTTTTATGCAAACTTAAATAATGAAAAACAGCCAGTATGCCTTTTTTCCGCATGAAATCAATGAGTTGTGTTCTTTCTTCTAAATTTGACATTACCAGCGCAAAAAGATGCCCATTGTTCGTTTTATCTTTGTCAAAATTAAGCAGCTTAAAAAGATTCTGATCCGCTAAAGGTTTGAGCAATTCGTAATATGCATTCCAACTAGCAATACGTTTTGCTTGTATTTTATCCAAGTTTTCTAATTGAGCAAATAAAAAGGCGGCAATAATGTCTGAAGGAAGAAAGGAGGAACCAATATCCATCCAACCGTATTTATCCACTTCACCACGGTAAAATTGGCTTCTATTGGTGCCTTTTTCACGGATAATTTCAGCTCTTTCAGCGAATTGAGCATCATTAATGACCAACATTCCCCCTTCACCAGAGATGATATTTTTTGTTTCATGAAAGGAAAAAGCCGCTAAATGCCCAATTCCGCCTAATGGCAAACCCTTGTAAAAGGAATCAATGGCTTGGGCTGCATCTTCGATTACAAATAAGTTGTATTTATCAGCTAAAGACATAATGGTATCCATGTCACAGGCGACTCCACCATAATGAACAGGAACAATTGCTTTGGTTTTTGGAGTGATTAAGGCTTCAATTTTAGAAACATCGATATTGGGGTGATCAGGTAATGAATCTACAAATACAATTTTGGCACCTCGAAGTACGAAAGCATTCGCCGTAGAAACAAAGGTATAGGACGGCATGATTACTTCATCGCCCGCTTGAATATCAATCAAGATAGCAGCCATTTCCAAGGCATCTGTGCAAGAAGTTGTCAACAAACATTTTAAAAAACCATATTTTTCCTCCAAAAAAGTGTGGCATTTTTTAGTAAAAATACCATCACCTGAAATTTTCATCGAACGAACAGCTTCCTCTATATATTTTGTTTCATTACCAGAAAGAAAGGGCTTGTTGAATGGAATTTTCATCGTTGAATCAATTTAGATGGAATACCTACATACGTACCTGCTTCGGTAATACTTTTAACTACCACCGTCCCAGCTCCAGTTATCGTTTTATCTACAATTGAAATAGAATCAGAAACAATAGTTCCAATTCCTAAGTGCACCGACTCCCCTATTTTTGAAAACCCTGCGATTTTAACTCCTGGCGATAAAATAGAATTTGATCCAACAAACGAATTATGAGACAGTAAACAGGCGCTATACATCAATACATTTTCAGAAATGACCGCATCCATATCAACCACGCATCCAGGATACAAGACAGAACCCTGCCCTATTTTTGCAGAAGAATCAATAATACACGTGGAATGAATCAATGTGGCAAATGGTATTATACCAACTAATTGATGTACTATTTTCATCCTAAAATCTTTATTATTATAGCCAATAGCGCAAATAATCACGTCAAATTTGTCTAAATTGAATAAATCCACAATTTCATCGGTACCACCTAGAATTGGTAAGTCAAACTTGGTCTCCCCCTTTCCTTCGAAATCATCAAAAAAGCCAACTGGAATAAACTGATGATCAGAAATCGCTAAATGAACAATTTGCTGTGCCAAATTTCCAGAACCAATAATTGCTACTCTTTTCATCTTTCAGTAATATAATTCATACTTGAAGGTCCTGCATTAAAGAGTAAATCTAAGATACTTACCCTATGTTCAAAAGGTGGGTGCAACTGCGGATAGCTAGTATATCCATCATAATTTACCCAACTCACTTCAATGTTATTATCATTAAACTTTCCAAGATCCAAATAATCTTTGGCAGATGGCCCGGAGATATAATGATTCCCACCAATTTGCTTAACAGCTTGTATTAATCGTTCGTTTTTATCGCCGGATAAATTTAACTCCTTCGAATCAAGAAGTTGAGTTTTAATTCCCAATAAGTCAACTATTATATTGATAAAAGCGCGATTAATACTTGATAAATTTGTCAATTCTATATTTTCGTACAAGTGCTTAAAATTAGCACTATATTCACGAAAATACGGCGCTTTACTATAATTAGCAAGTAAAGCATTCCAATGTTTTTTATTCCAATTAGTAGTAGAAACAACTGTTTCGTCTATTCGTTGACTAAGTTTGTCTTGTTTTACCGGAATTGTCAACCATTCCAAGCCATTTTTTGACTTTATTAAGTTTCTATTTCGCCAATCATTTTTGGTGTATTGCACTTCATCGTAAATAACAAAGACATCCACCTGCTGCATAAGGTCAAAATATCCCTTCCAGGGTATATAATTAGATTGAAGAATGGCCACTTTTTTCATCCTTCTTTCCAAGTTAATTTTGGGCGAACAGCACCATTAATTTTACCATAGTAGGCATGATTTCTTTCTTTATCACAAACTTCAAATGAAACTATATCCATAAAATCACAGAGTTTTCGCATTCCCGCTGTATGAACATAAACATGAATAGAATAGATGCCATCATTCATTAAATTTGAAGGGATTAAGCAGCTAGCACATCCTACATTATTAATGGACGTGAATTCATGTCCCGAACCAAATACCACTTCACCAAACACATCGATGACATCAAAAGCTACATTGAATTTCAACTCATCTGTATAATTCCAAAAAGAAAAATCAAGCTGAATTGCGTCAGATATAAAAAGTTTTTCAGGTTGAACAGAAACAGATTTTATTTTAATAAATTCATTTCCTATGGCATCTTCTGGACTAGAAAAAGCTGTACTTGGGTGTACTTTACTAGCATTAGCATTCATATAGTTTTCCACCGCTTCATCAGCTGAGCCACTAAAGACAAGTTTGCCTTGATCCATAACAATCCCTTTCGTACAAAGTGATTTCACAGCGACTAAATTGTGACTAACAAATATAACCGTCCTGCCTTGTTGACTAACTTCTTTCATTTTTCCAAGACACTTTTTCTGAAATTCGGCGTCACCAACTGCTAGCACTTCATCAACGATTAAAATCTCAGGCTCTAAATGGGCGGCAACAGAAAAAGCAAGTCGGACATACATACCAGAAGAATAGCGTTTTACAGGCGTATCAATGTATTTATCTACACCAGAGAAAGCAACTATTTCATCAAACTTAGCTAGAATTTCTTTTTTAGTCATCCCTAAAATTGCGCCATTTAGGAAGATATTTTCCCTTCCGCTTAAATCAGGATGAAAACCAGTACCAACCTCCAATAAAGAAGCAATTCGCCCCTTTATTTTAATATTTCCTTTGGTCGGAGAAGTGACTTTTGACAAAATCTTTAATAGCGTACTTTTTCCAGCCCCATTGCTGCCAATAATTCCTACTACGTCACCTTGATTCACTTCAAAACTTATATCATCTAAGGCCCAGACAAAATTGGAACCTCCATTCTCATCACGGGTATTTTTTTCAGTAATTTTTAAATAAGGATCCTCCTTGCCTCGAATTTTATGAAGCCATCGATTAAAGTCGTGCGCCATCGTTCCAGTGCTGACCTGGCCCAATTCGTATTGCTTATAAACATTTTCAACTTTTAAAACTTGCATCTAAATCTTCTGGTTAAACCGTATCCATAAAATTCTTTTCAACCCTGTTGAAAAGAATGATCCCTACGAATAAAATAATTACACTTATGCAGGCAGCATATAACAAACCAACGTAATCAAAATGCCCAATTCCAAAAAGAGCAAATTTAAAATTCTCAATCAAAGGCGTTAAAGGATTAAGGCTAATCCATTTATTTAATTGACCCGATGTATAACTTAAGGGATAAATTATTGGCGTCGCATACATTAATAATTGAATGCCAAAAGCTAATAAAAAACTGAAATCCCTATATTTAGTGGTCAAGGCAGAAAATACAATTCCCAAACTCAAGCCTAAAATTGCCATTATTAAAATCAAAACTGGAAGAAATAAAATGGTGCTATGCAAAGAGAAGGATAATCCTTCAAAATTAATTTTATAAATAAAAAGCACGGCAAAAACAATCAACTGCACACCCAATTTTATTAAATTAGAAATCACAATTGAAATTGGAATAACAAGTCTTGGGAAATAAACTTTTCCATAAATACCCGCATTCGCAACAAAGGTGTTTGATGTCTTGACAAAACAATCAGAAAAATAATTCCAAAGCGTAATTCCCGCTAGATAAAAAAGAATTGGATCGATTCCGCCCGTTGGGATTTTAGCAATTTTAGTAAAAACAAAAAAGAAAATTAATGTTGTAAATATGGGTTGAATAAAAAGCCAAAGAGGACCTAAAATTGTTTGTTTATAAATTGCGGAGAAATCTCGTTTTACAAATAAAAATATTAAATCTCTATACCGAAATAATTCGCCTAATTTCAGGTTCCAATATGAATTTACAGGCGATATGATTTCTGTCCAACCAGCTTCTTTATTAATCATTCATCAACATTAAGCACGCTTTTAGCTACAAAGGTAATTTATTATTTTTAGCAAGCGAAAAGTACCTAATAGATACTAATATTCATCGAACATTGCATTTTATTCATTGACTATTGATTGATTTTGAATATTGATTGTATCTTTACCTTCAAACGATATTAACCAAGTTTAAGCTAATTCAAACGATGAAATTCAAAATTAAATTTAATAGGGTTTTACTGTGTGTTTACTCAATGTGCATTAGCTCAGCACTATTTTCACAATTCGTTCCTACACTGCTTTATCCACATAATAATGAAACAACTACCTCAACAACCATAAAATTTACTTGGAACAAAGATTTTTATAATACTGTTCAATATGAATTTCAATTATCAACAGATACCAATTTTACCACTTTATTGTATTCCATCAACACGAATTTCAATTGGTATACCCCACCTGCGCTAGTTGGTGTTGGACAAAAACATTTTTGGCGGGTTAGAAGTGTTCTTAATTCTGTTGCTTCCCCGTGGTCAACAACACGATCGTTTTTACTTTTCAATCCCAACTCAATAAACGGATTAACACTCTGGATAGACCCCAGTTTGAATGTAAGTTTAGCGGGTGCAAACGTGCAGTCAGTAAATGACCAATCCGGCAACTTAAACAATGCATTTCAAAATAATAATACGCAACGACCGCTTTTTATCGCATCAGATAGCTTGATGAACAATAAACCTATTTTTAGATTTGATGGGACCGATGATTTTCTAGAAATTTTAGATAACTTTTCTATTGATTACACGGATCAATTCTCCATGCATGTCCTTGTTAAACCAACCATTATTTCAGTTAATAAAACCATTATGGCAAAATGGGATTATCAAACCCAAGGGTCATGGGCTTTTCAAACTGATTTTGCCACTAGCAATCAATTAATGTTTGCACCTGCATTGTCAATTAATGATGCCGGGAATCAGAAGGCTATTACTACCAATGCGAATATGACCTTGTTAAAGCCTAGTCTTTTAACCCTTGTTTACAATGGTAATTTTGTTCCAAAAGTTAAGTTTTTCAAGAATTTCAGCTTATTACTTTCAACTACAGAAAATATCATCCCATCCGTTTTACCAAATTCTACGGCAACCTTAAAAATTGGAAAATATGGTGGTGTAGCTACGCGATATTACCAAGGAGATATCGGAGAAATCTTGATTTATAATAATGAGCTAAGCCTTCTAAACAAATCCTTGGTGGATTCTTACTTGCGTTACCGATATGCTCCGCCAGTATCCTTAGGTAAGGATACGATTATGCCTAGCAATAGTTTATGTACCATTTTCCAACTAAAAGCGCAATCTAAATATGCCGCTTACTTATGGTCAAATGGAACTACAGCGTCTAAATTAATTGTAAACAAACCGGGTACGTATTGGTTAACCGCGACCGATTTTCTTGGAAACATCACCGTGGATTCGATTATTATCTATCCGCCATATAAAGATAATTTCCCGCAATTTTCGGGCATACTATGTGCAGGAAATAACATTCAATGGCAAACTAGCTATCCACCAGCCAACTATACCTTCTTATGGCAAAACGGTGCCACTACCAATAATTTTAACATAACACAATCAGGAAGTTACTACCTTAAAATAACCGATGCGGCAGGGTGTTTTATTAGAACAGATACATTGGTCATTACTGTTGATTTATATCCTTTTTCAGCGAATCTAGGACCAGATACTACCTTGTGTACAAATAATATACTTTCACTCCACAGTGGCGCTTTACAGACAATTAATTATTTATGGCAAGACGGATCCATTAACCCTACCTTTCCGATTCAAACTTCCGGAGTTTATTCTGTTCAAACAACCAATATAAATAACTGCATAGCTCAAGATACCATCAATGTAATTGTTGCTGGAATTGGTGCAAATTTAATCTATTCAAGTCCTCCTTTCGCTTGCCAAAACACCTCTATAAATCTAACTGAAAGTAGCACGATTACATTGCCTAATCAAATTTTCTCCAGTACATGGACATTTAGTAACGGCCAAAATTTTTCTTCTTCGTCTATTTCTGTGCTCCCAACTAATACTGGATGGCTATCGGGAAATATCAGTATATTATCAACAGCGAACTGTATCATACATGATACTTTCAGTATTTTTATACTTCCTCGACCGGTTTTAACCTTGTCCAACATCGATGATTGTTCCAACAATAACATTTCATTCCAAGCGAGCAATATAGGGAATACTGCATTAAACAACTATCAATGGAATTTTGGACAACCAAGTTCAGGCGCATTGAATACCAGTATTTTAGCCTCTCCAATTCATTTATTTGGGGTAGCAGGGACTTACAACATCGAATTGATTGCAAGCGATATTTACGGCTGTTTAGATACGATTATCGATCCTTTATTTATTTTTCCCGCTCCGATTTCGCAATTCACCTTTAACAACACATGTGAATCAAACAATGTATTATTTAACAATACAAGTTCTGTTTCGGATACCTCAACGATAATCCTTAATTCATGGGATTATGGAGACAGCACGCAAGCAATAAATCCATCCTTTGCAAAGCAGTATCAAAATTATGGTCAGTATAATGTTCAGCTAATCGTCCAGTCGAGTAATGGGTGTTCTGATACAAGCATACAAACAATTACTATTCATCCAAATCCAATTCTAGATTGGATAGTTGGCCCATCTTGTAAAAATTCATGGACCACCTTCACGGATTCCTCCACCATTCCATTAGGAACAATTTTCGGCCACAACTGGGAAGTTAATCTGCAATATAACTACCCATTCAGTAATTCTAGTTACCAATTTTTGACAAATGGGATTCAATATGTAACATTAAGTGTTACCTCAGATCAAGGTTGTATTTCTGATACGTTGATTTTAGTGGATGTTCAAGAAGAATTAGCCGCGAGTTATTCCATAGAACCTAGTAATGTTTCAGCTCAAATACCAATAACCTTGATAAATTCGAGTATCGGTTCAACTAGTTGTTTATGGTCATTGAGTGATGGCACTACGTCCAACTTAGATACGTTGATGCATTCTTTTGATGATTCATTAATAGATCAATCCATTGAATTAACTATGGTGGTAGGCAATTCAATTGGATGTTACGATACAATAATAAGCCAATTACAAATAAACCCATATAATTTTGATATCGCCTTGACGAATCTCTTTGTAGAAGATATTAATGGATTCATTCAATTAGGAGTAGAAATCAAGAATGAGGGGGCAATTACAATGAATCAATGTTACTTATTGTTAAAAATGTTAAATTCTTCCCAAATTCAAGAACAATGGTTGGGAGAATTATTACCTAGCGAAAGTGAGATTTACATTTTCAATGCTTCTCCTACCTCTTTTGTTTCGCTTCAAGATAATAGCTACCAATATATTTGCGTGGAGGCTCAACCTAGTAACGTTTTTAACATCGAAGATGAAGATTTAAGCAATAATAGTATTTGTACTAATCTTGAGAATAGCGGCGTCATTTTCCTTCCGATTAGTCCAAATCCAGCAACAAGTAACATAACGCTTACTTTTTATGTTCCTAAAGATCAAGCAGTAATGATCACCATGTACGATACTGAAGGACGACTTGTTTATTCATTCCCAACAAATGAATTTTTAGAAGCCGGCATGTATACAATAGATGTTAACACATCGCAATATGCAGCAGGAAGTTATATTATTAGAATGCAGGATGAAATTACTACTCAAACCAAGCATTGGATTAAAAACTAAGCACAATTTTTCATAATTATGGCATTATTTATGATATTTGCACACCCAAATTGAAAAAATGAAAATTATAGCACTCACATTTTTGATACTACTATCAATTCCTCATCAAACATTTGCACAAGATAAAAAAGCTGAAGGTATATTAAACAAGGTTTCAGGTAAAATGAAAGCCCTAAAGTGTTTTTATGTCGAGTTTAATTCCGTTGTGAAAAATAAAAGTAATGGAAAATCCGAAAATCAAAATGGTAGCGGATGGGTAAAAGGGAATAAATACAATGCTAGTTTTGGAGGAAATACCATCATTTCAAATGGCATGAAAACATGGACCATTATCAAAGAAGACAAAACGGTGTATGAATCAGATGCAAACAATGATGGTGAAAGCATCAATCCAAAAAAAATAATGACCATTTGGGAGACAGGCTTTAAAAACAAATATGAAAAGGAAGAAGCATTAAACGGTGAAACTGTACACGTAATCAATTTGTTTCCTAAAAACCCTGCAAAATCAGACTTCAGTAGTATAACGGTCTATATTTCAAAATCAACAAACTCCTTGAAGAAAGCGATCATGAAATCAAAAGACGGCACAACAATTACTTATTCCGTTACCAAATTCCAAGAGAATCCATCCATAAATGATACTAAATTTGTATTTGAAAAGAAAAATTACCCAGGGTATCCAGTGATTAAAGATTAGCGTTTCATTGCGCGATCCATTTCACGTTTATCATCTTTCAACTTTAAATCTTCCCGCTTATCATGTAACTTTTTACCAGTTGCACACGCGATTAACACTTTTAGCCATCCCTTTTCTGACAAAAACAACTTGATAGGAATTAAGGTATTTCCTTTAATTTTCAAAAATTTTATAATGCTATTTATTTCCTTTTTTTGAAGCAATAATTTGCGATCAGCTCTCGGTTTGTGGTTATAAATAGATCCATTTTCGTAGGTGGTAATGTGCATATTCCTTATCCAAACTTCGCTTTCTATTGAAATACAATAAGCTTCCAATATACTTGCTTTTCCTGCTCTAATACTTTTTATTTCAGTACCTGACAATTGAATACCAGCAATAAATTCCTCCTCAAGATGATATTCGAATCGAGCACGTTTGTTTTTTATATTTATTTCCGATGAGGCCATACTACAAAATTAAGCTATTTCTCATCTTATTAAAGACCTTAGATTGATAAATATTTATTTCGCAATGCTTATAACAATACATTATCCTTAAATTTGACCATGAATTTACCTTCGAAAGTTCTAGAACAAGTGGTTGATCAATTATCATCTTTACCAGGTATTGGTAAAAGGACAGCACTTCGACTTTCTTTAAATTTATTAAAAAGAAGTCCCCAGGAAATTAGTCAATTCACACAGTCCATTATTTCCCTAAAAGAGAATATTTTTAGTTGTACTGTTTGTAGTAATATAAGTGATGAACCTGTTTGTTTTATTTGCTCCAATCCAAAAAGAAACCCTGCTATTATCTGTGTAGTTGAAGACATCAGAGATGTAATGGCAATAGAATCAACAGGAACCTTCAAGGGTTTGTACCATGTATTAGGTGGCTTAATATCACCCATGGATGGAATTGGACCACAAGATCTTAATATCCTACCGCTTCAGGAAAGGTTAAGCAAGCAAGAAGTTTCAGAAGTTATTTTTGCACTAAGTCCAACCATGGAAGGCGATACAACTAATTTTTATTTATTTAAAAAAATCCAACGAGTTGATCTTCTCATAACATCGTTGTCACGAGGGGTTGCATTTGGATCAGAATTACAATATACTGATGAACTCACATTAGGACGTTCTCTTGAACAACGTCAAGAATTTAAGATGCCACATTTATAAATGGCCATTATTTAAACCATGCAGTTCGGTGTTTTATCCACCTAAAAGAAAGCCCAAACACAAGAATTGAACTAGCAAAATAAACATCCGACCAAAGCCAAATGAAAGATTTTTCCATGGAATAACGGCGCACAAGAATCAGTATAAGAAGACTTGTTGCAGTTGAAACGACACTAGGATATTCATTGGTACAAACCGATTTAATAGAAAATTTATTAGTCGATTTTTCATACAAATAAACATTTGGAATAAAAGTAGGGACCTTATTCGCCCAACGTTCAAATTCACTCCCAAATTTATTTAATAAAAACATCTCTTCCGTAAACATAATGCGCTCATAAAACAACCAATAACATAAACATAGCACGAGGCTTAACATTGGATTTACCAAGTAAAAAGATAAACCAATCCAAATTAAAAAATTAGCAAAATAGAGAGGATGCCTTACCATTGAATAACATCCTTTAGTATTTAAGTGATGAGCAACTTGCTCATGCCTATTCCTGCCTGAAGTGTGCTCGTCACAATAACCAATTATTATTATCCTGATTATATGACCAAATAGTAAGACCAAACAGCTACAAATCAGAACAAAATCCTTTAAGAGCGGAGAAGAAGCTAAAAAATCATACTCATAAAAATAAGTAATTGGTATGGCAAGAATAAAAAACAACAAGGGTAATTGCCCCCTATAACGAAAGAGGAATTTTCCATTTTTATCTAAAGAATTTATTAATGCCATTAGCTTGTAAAAAATGATTATATTGCAGTAAAATAAAACAAAAATAAGATTATTCACAGAAAACTAGTATGAAAGAAAAATTTGAATTAGAATACTTACTAAAAACCTCTCCCCGGGTTTTAGAAAATATGATTGCTTCACCTACTGGATTAAGTGAATGGTTTGCTGATGATGTTAGCGTTAGTGATGACATTTATCATTTTGAATGGGATGGGACTATTGAATCAGCGAGATTGTTGGTTCATAAGTTAAATTCAAGAATAAGATTTATTTGGATGGAAGACGAAGAAGATGGCTTAGATACCTATTTTGAAATTAATTATCAAGTAGATTCTATGACATCCATGGTGGCATTGCGAATTATTGATTTTTGTACAGCAGAAGACTTAGAGAATTCAAAAATGTTGTGGGACCAACAAGTTGGAGACTTAAAACGACTTTTGGGAGCATAGTTAATATTTTTACTAATTATCAGCATTATCCTTATTTTTGCATACTAAACACAACGGCTTGAAACGGCTTTACCTATTTAGCATACGATCTTTTATTGGCCCATTTCTCATTACATTGGTAATTTCTATGTTCATATTAATCATGCAATTCTTTTGGGTTTACATTGATGACTTAATAGGTAAAGGATTAAGTATTTGGGTTATTCTCGAATTACTATTATACGTTTCGGCCAGTTTAATTCCCTTAGCTTTACCACTTGCCATTTTACTTTCCTCCTTAATGACCTTTGGTAATTTAGCAGAGAGCAATGAACTAACCGCTTTAAAATCAAGTGGTTTATCGCTCTATAAAATCATGAGGCCACTCACGGTTGTCGTTATTTTCATTGCCGGATTCACCTTTTATTTTGCGAATTATGTAATTCCTGTTGCCAATCTGAAATGGCATTCTTTAATCTACGATATTCAAAACACAAAACTATCAACCATTATTACACCTGGGGTTTATACTAAGGAATTAGAAGGATATGCGATTAAAGTAAAAGAAGGAAATGATAGCCTCTTCAAGAGCATAATAATACACGATCATTCTATGCCAACAGAATATAAAACAATAAAAGCGAAAGAAGCACGATTGTATAGATCGACCAATGGGATGTATTTATTTTTCGACTTAAAAGATGGGGCCATCTATGAAGAGCTTGATATTCAAAGTCCTATATACCTTCCAAATGGGAAGGAAGAACCTGGAACCAAAAGCACGCGTCCTTCTCGTATATCACACTTTCATAGAGCAACTTATAAAATGAATGTCACTGGATTTAAGTTAAATAGAACGGAGGAAGATATATTTACAGATAAATTTGAAATGTTAAATGTTTTTCAAATTAATGCGGCTACTGACTCATTGAAACGTAAACAACAAAAAATAAAAGCCTCTTTTGTCGAAGGCATCATGGCTAGTTCTGGTTATTTTTTCAAAGTAAATTTGAAAGACAATCAGAAGATGGATATGATGGGACGAAAAGAGAAGGCCATACCAATCAATTTAAACGAATTGACAAGCGCAGAAAAAATAACCGCTACCAATGAATGTATTTCTAAGTTAAGGCGCTTAAATAACAATCTTGAAAGTCAAAAAGAATTCATGAAAACCATTTCACATGAAGAGGACCAATATTGGATTGAATTTCATAGGAAGTTTGCTTTAACTTATGCCATAATTATATTGTTTTTTATTGGAGCGCCGCTTGGAGCCATTATTAGAAGAGGAGGATTTGGTGCTCCCGTAGTTATTGCTGCTTTCATCTTCATGCTTTATTTTGTCTTGATAAGTACCGGTGAAAATCTGGCAGATAGTTACGTTGTAGCACCATGGTTCGGCATGTGGATTGCTGCCGTATTCTTCACCCCTATTGCCGTATTAATTACAAAAGCGGCAGCTGATGACTCCCCCATTTTTGGTCGGGAATTCTGGGGAAAAATTTTCAAAAAAGCTAAAAAGAATGCAGGTACTATACATTAGCCAAAAACCAGCATTTCCTGTTGTTGACGGGGGCAGTTTTGCCATGAATCGATTTTTGCTAGATTTAAATGAGGCGATTGAAACAGAAATCGACTATTTATCTATTACTACGAAAAAACACCCCATTTCTTTTGATAGTATTCCCTCACATATAACAAAAAAAACAACTATTCATACTGTTGAATTGGATACATCCATTAAAATTATCCCATTACTCGTGGGCTTTTTCTCAGTATTACCATATAACCTTTTGCGTTACAAACAAAAAGAATTTATCAATAAAATTAAAGCGCTAGCTGCGATTAAAAATTATAACTACATCGTTTTAGACGGATTTTATACAACAGCTTATTTGCATGAACTAAGTGCTTTTTTAGATGCGAAAATTATATATAGAAGTCACAATGTAGAACATCAAATATGGTCTGAGCAAGCAGGAATAACATCAAATAGATGGAAGCGTTTTTTTCTAACTACCCTCGCTAAAAAAGTCAAAAAATACGAAATAAGTATTCATGAATCTGTTCATACAATTGCCGCTATTTGCCAAACAGACGCAGATTTTTTCAATAAATTTTCGCCAAGAAAAGTGCATGTTATTCCCGTTTCCATGCCAGCAGTTAAACCGGCGACTACTATAACTAACAATGAGTTATGTTTTATTGGGAATTTCAATTGGTTTCCAAACGTTGAAGGAATTAGTTGGTTGATAGATAATGTATTTTCAACCTTACAAAATGAATACCCAGCTTTGACGCTACATATCGCTGGATTTGGATCGAGAGAAACTTTACAAGATTATACTAAAAAAGGAATTGTTGTGCATGGTCCAATAGACGATGTATCGACATTCATACAAACACATGGAATTTTTATTTCCCCCATTTTTTATGGTAGCGGAATAAAAATTAAAGTCCTTGAAGCCATGAATGCCTCTGTTCCTGTAGTATTAAGTCAAAAGTCTGCTGAAGGGATTAAATTTCCTGATAATAGCTCTTCCTTCAACACTAAAGAAGAGGCATGTTCGCAACTTAGAAGATTACTAGATAACCCGGCTGAAATTGATGCAAATCGTAAGATAATGAATGAAATAATCAAAACACAATTCACGCAAGATATTGTGATAGACCAATTAAAATCCATCTTGCATGACTAGAAAAAAAATTGTTATTATGGCGACTAGGTTTCCATTTCCGATAGAGAAAGGAGATAAACTTAGAACCTATTATTTATTGAAATCACTGCATAAAACCCATGATTTGTATTTAATAAGTTTAAGTGAGGAAACAATTTCAGAAGGCCAACTAAATGAAATAAAAGCGTTTACAAAAGAGATTCACCTCTTTACGCTATCAAAAATTGGCAAATATTTCCGATTAATTTGGGGCTTATTCAATAGCAAGCCATTACAAGTTAATTATTTCACCTCCTTCAAAAAGAAACGGGAAATCGAGGATCTTTTGGAACTAATTAAACCTGACCATATCATTTGTCAATTAATCCGTTCAGCTGAATATGTAAAAAACTATCACGATTGTCCGAAAACAATCGATTACATGGATGCACTATCCAAAGGAATGGAAAGGAGGATAAACAAAGTAAATTGGGCCTACAAATTTATTTTTCAACTGGAAGCCAAGCGATTAAAAGATTATGAGCGACGTATTTTTAATTATTTTGAATTTCAAACAATAATCAGCAAACAAGATCGAGACTACATTTCGCATCCAGACCAAAAAAAAATGCTTGTGATGCCAAATGGCATAGATGATCATTATTTTGAAGCGCTTAAAGTCGAAATAAAATACGATTTGGTATTTGTAGGAAATCTAAATTATCCGCCAAATATTGATGCAATTAATTACTTAGTAAAGGAAATTCTACCGTCGTTACCACATTTGAAGTTGTTAATTTCAGGTGCTAATCCTTCAAAAAGCTTAATACTCCAACTTGCTTCAACACCTAATATAACCATAACAGGTTGGGTAGATGACATCCGAGAATCCTATTTACAGGGGAAAATATTAATTGCCCCCATGCAAATTGGTACCGGTATGCAAAATAAAATACTTGAGGCAATGGCATTGGGCGTTCCAAGTATTACCACCACCTTAGCAAACAATGCGATAATGGCAAAACATGAAGAAAGCATCTGGGTGGCCGATACAAGAGAATCAATCATTCATGGAATAGAGACATTATTATCCAACGAAGCGATGTATAAAAAAATTAAAGGAAATGCAAAAGAGTTTGTAAGAGAACGATATAATTGGAACACCATCATCCAAGACCTTTCTAAATCTATTCAGATTTAACATTAAATCTTCGAAAATGATCATATTTATCTTTGATAAAAATAATCAAATCCATTTCAGAGGCAGTTTTTAAAAAATCTGTGTCCAAGTTTAAAAAAGAAATAAAATCATCAAATTCATCTTCCGATAAACTGATGATATCAAAAGAAATATATAACCTCAAAAGCTCTTTCACGACCTTACGTTGATCATCCTTGTAAACTTGTTCGGCAATCCATTTTTTATTTTGTTCCTTTTTCGAGAAAGCTTGATAAATCGCGGTAATTGGACTTTTCAGTACATTGATTCCGGTAACCAATTTCGTTTCCCTCAAGGCTAAGGCGCTACGTTCTTGCTTTATTTGCTCTAGCGACTTTAATGGACGAATAATTACCTCCTTAATTTCTTGAGGAATCCTTTCGATATAAACTGAAATATGACATTGGCAATTCGAATCAGGATAGGCAATAAATTGATAAATAGGATAATATTTTGTGGATAACGCTATAAGGTCATTAGGACTTGCAATAACAGAGAAATTACCATTAGGTTGTCCAAAAACGCCTCTACCATTCGTTTTATTAATTACCATCAAATTATAAAACCCTTGTGGAAATAAGGTGTCAATTACTTGACCTTGAATAAGCACACGATCGCACTGCCCATATAATTTGAATGAACAAATAAAAAAACACGCCAGTAAAAGGTAAAAATTCTTTTTACAATTTATCAAAATACCACTTAAAATCAAGAGAGAATAAAAGAATAATGGGTGCAATAAATGAAATAATCCAAAAAATGAATAAAGTAATTTTAAAAACAAGCGAGGCATCTTTTTTAATTGGAGCAATTAATATGGAACTAACCTGTGAGGCAATCATTGGATTAACATCATCATCAGAAAATTCCATGTATTTTTTTAAAGCGGCCGATCTTTCAATCAGGACATTTTTTATGGTAGCATAATCTCGGTTTGACAATTCCTCATACGTACATAGATAATTAACCTCTAAATCGTCAAGCGTTGAACGTAGGACATGATTTTTTTGCATGCCACGCACCCTAATTCCCATAATAAAACCAAATGCAATAATTAAATAATCTTGAATTATCCACCCAATAACAATCATCAAAATGGAAGAAACCAAGGCAAAAATCATCATAAATAAATCACGCTGACGATGTACTAATAATTTAAACAATTGACCACCATCTAATGGATCGAGCGGCAACAAGTTAACGGTATTTAAAAATATAAAAATAAAACCCAATGTGAGCGCTGAATCGTTTTGATATACACAAGCTAAAATAAACGTTACACATCCCAAGAGTAAACCAGGAAAAGGGCCAAAAAATACCACTAACAAACTTTCACGTTGAGAATATTTTGGTTTTGATCCTTGAACAAAAGCACCCATAAGTGGAATGAATAACATCCGAACATTTTCATATTTAAATGCCTTCATAAAAAGTAAATGTCCCATCTCATGAATGAACAGTACAATGATTAAAAATAAAATAAATAAAAGCTTTTCTGAAAAGAGTAGTAAGAATGATAAAATAAATAGCAGTAAAGAAAAAGCAGTTAAACCCCAATTATTTTTCACCTCTTCTTTTACTAAGATAGGTTTGTCAGGATATAAAGAATCATTATCCATAAATTTTAGTTCGGCGCTCCACCGCGCGAATTTTTCATTTGACTCATCATACTAGCCATCGCACGAGGATTACTCATCATTTTCATCATTTTTTTCATTTCGTCAAATTGCTTCATCAATTTATTGACTTCCATAATATTCGTTCCACTTCCTAAAGCAAGTCTTGCTTTTCGAGAAGTATTTAGCAAACCAGGGTTAGATCGTTCTTTTGGTGTCATGGAGAGGATAATTGCTTCAATACCTTTAAACGCATCATCGGGAATATCGGTATCTTTCATAGCCTTTCCCATCCCAGGCAACATGCCCATCAAATCTTTAACATTTCCCATTTTTTTAATTTGATTCAATTGAGCTAAAAAGTCATTGAAATCAAATTGATCTTTCATTATTTTCCGTTGAAGCTTTCGCGCTTCCTCCTCATCGTATTGTTCTTGTGCCTTTTCTACTAAGGAAACAACATCTCCCATACCAAGAATTCTGTCTGCCATCCTAGCGGGATAAAAGACATCTATTGCATCCATCTTTTCCCCTGTCCCGACAAACTTAATCGGTTTGTTTACAACCGATTTTATGGTCAACGCAGCACCACCTCTCGTATCCCCATCTAGTTTTGTAAGGATAACGCCGTCAAAATTAATTTTATCATTAAATGCTTTTGCGGTATTTACAGCATCTTGTCCTGTCATAGCATCTACCACAAACAAGGTTTCGGATGGATTTAGAGCGGTTTTTACACGTGCAATTTCATCCATCATCTGTTCATCAATCGCTAAGCGACCTGCAGTATCGACAATTACTACATTAAAACTGTTGCTTTTTGCATGCTGAACAGCACTGTTAGCAATACGGACAGGATCTTTTTCTTCCTTATTTGAATAAACTTCTATTCCCAATTGATCGCCAAGAACATGTAATTGATCTATTGCGGCAGGACGGTAAACATCACATGCTACGAGTAGCACCTTTTTGTTTTTTTTATTTTTTAAGTAATTACCTAATTTTCCTGTAAACGTCGTTTTTCCAGAACCCTGCAGTCCTGACATTAAAATAATTGATGGATTTCCCTTCAGGTTTATTTCAACCTCATTGCCCCCCATTAACTCCTTTAACTCCTCATGGCAAATTTTCACCATTAGTTGACCAGGAGATACCGCAGTTAGCACATTTCTTCCGAGCGCTTTATCTTTCACCGTATTAGTGAAATTTTTAGCTGTATTAAAGTTAACATCGGCATCCAAAAGAGCTCTGCGAACTTCCTTAAGTGACTCAGCAATATTTATTTCGGAAATTTGACCTTGTCCCTTTAATACTTTAAAGGCACGTTCAAATTTTTCAGTAAGATTTTCAAACATTATTTGTAGCTATTTTAACTTGAGCAAATTTAATGAAAATTACTAAATTTTTAATCTTATTAACGCATTTGAATCAATTAATACCTAAACTAAAAAAAGATGATTCCTATTTTATTGAAGAATTAATTGTAATTTAATAAGCTAAAGATGTATTGGTACATTTTTTTTTCTGTAACTTTATCACTAAATATTAAAAGTTCAAGCTATGAAAAACAATCTTCTACTCATTATTATCCTATTTTGCGGGATTTCAGTAACTTTTGGTCAAGGACCAGAAAGAAGCGTTTATGCCACTGCAGGAAAAGTTGCAAAGTGTCAAACATTGATTTTAGGTAGCACAAATACAGTATCTTATACAATCGGTGAACCAATTGTTAAGTGGTCTAATGTTGGGGTTAACCGTATCCATAATGGCTTCCAACAACCAGATGAAAATTTCCCTGTATCTCCCAACGTAACAGCTATTTCTGTTATAAATCCTTCGTTTTTGATTTACCCAAATCCATTTAACAATTACACGATCATTCAAGGTCCTGATGAGCAAAAGGGCATCACAAAAATTCAATTGATTGACCAAAATGGAAAACTAATTAAAGAAGAACAAATGAATGATGCTAGGCATCAAATGGATTTTGAAAGTGATTTGGCACCAGGCCAATACTTTTTAAACTTCTATAATGAAAGCGGTGCTTTTCTTCAACAGACAAAAATTATTAAGGCCTCTAATTAATATTAGTTCTTCTAATTTTCCGTCTTCAATTCAATGTTATTTCTTACTTCTTAAGGAAATATCTTTCTGCTCCATATAGAAAATAGTGAAGTAACTCCAATTATTCACGAAGGTTCCAAGATGTTAACCAATTTTAGAAAAGCATTGAACTTCCCCCTTATTTTCTCGCGTTACCATTATAGATTCATCGAGTAATCCTAGCAATAAGACATATGTGGTGATCTATTCATTAAAGTGAAATTCATCTGAATTGCCAAGAATTTGCCACGTACGTGTAAAAATTTTTTCTTTGGCCTCTTCATAAGCTTCCTCAGAGATGTAGAATTCTGAATCAAGGGTAAAGGCCCTTTGGATATCTTCATTAACATGAAATCATTTCAACTTAATTTTTTGCTAGTCGACTGTGCTTGTGTCCATATAGGAAATACACTACCAGGCCGATGGCAAACCAGATGAAGAACCATTTCCAATTATTTGCCGCCATTCCTGTAAGTAGATAACAGCATGACACTAGACCGAGAACAGGTATTAAAGAAAGATTTTTCTTAAATGAAAGAACGGTCATAACTAAACAAATTACAAAGAAGCAAAGCATCGGAATACTTTGAGCGTAGTTTTCGCCTTTTAAGAAAATAGTGTCTGTAAAAAATGTAGGAAACTGAATAATTAAAAACGTGAATATTGAAATGATTATTCCCGGAAAAATATACTTCGCATTGATGTATGGAAGCCGAAAACGACCTTTAGTTGGCTCTTCTTCCTGGGTGCCTTTTTGAGATGGAAGCATGAGCACACCTCCACATACTAGAACAAATGCAAATAATGTTCCTATACTCGTGAAATCAAGGATGAAATTTTCATCGGTAAAAAACATCGGAACCCCTACAACAAATCCTGTCACAATCGTGGCAAAACCAGGAGTTTTATATTTTGGATGAATCTTAGAAAATTTCTTAGGCAATAATCCATCGCGACTCATGGTCATCCAAATACGCGGCTGTCCCATTTGAAAAACAAGCATAACACTGGTCATTGCAACAACGGCGGCAACGGAAACAATGTACAACATCCACTTAACTCCTTTCAGCTGAAAGATTTCCGCCAACGGATCAGAAACGCCTAAATCTTTATAAGAAACCATCCCAGTAAGGACAAGCGCTAGTAAAATATAGGCTACCGTACAAATTACAAGTGAATAGATCATTCCACGTGGAAGATCTCGTTGTGGATTCTTTGCCTCTTCAGCAAGGGTTGAAACGGCATCAAAGCCAATGTAAGCGAAAAATACCGCAGATACTCCAGCCATTACGCCACCAAAACCATTAGGTAAGAAGGGTGTCCAATTATCAATATCGATATAGAAAAATCCTACAATAATGACCAATATCACTACAATGAGTTTTATAACAACCATAATATTGCTGATGTTTCGCGATTCTTTTGTCCCAATGTAAACAAGCCAAGTAATTAATACATTAATCATAATACCAGGTAAATCAAAAATAATTCTCAGGCCGCCCAATTGTGGTGCAGAATTCCAAGCAGAGAATCCCTCCGTTCCAATTTTAGTGGAAGTGAAAGCATCGTGCGCCGCTCTATAGTTAATGGTTAACCACGTGGGTAGATCAACACCAAAACCATGCAGCAAATTGGTAAAATATCCACTCCATGAAAATGCTATGTAAATATTTCCAATAGAATATTCCATTAACAAGGCCCATCCAATAATCCACGCAAACAATTCACCAAAGGAAACATAAGCATACGTATAAGCACTTCCTGATACCGGCACTCGTGCAGCAAATTCAGCATAACACATGGCGGTAAATCCACATGCAATAGCGCAGATAACATACAATAATACTACACCAGGCCCTCCTGAAAAACAGGCATTTCCAATCGCGCTAAATGTTCCACCTCCAATAATGGCTGCGACTCCAAAGAAAGTAAGATCACGAACAGTTAAAACTTTACTTAGGCCATGACCGTGGCCATCTCCTTCATCATGAGCTGATACTGTAGCCGATTTTTTACGAAATAATGACCTGAAATCCATCTTGTAATTTTTTATTTGCTCTAAAAGTATAAAAAAATATACTTACACTTCAAATTTTATCTTCAACTCGTACCTTTGCACCAGTGAAAACAAAAATTGAAATAAAAGGAGCCAGGGTCCACAATTTAAAAAACATTGATTTAACGATCAACCACAAAGAACTTACCGTAATCACTGGTGTTTCAGGTTCTGGAAAATCATCGTTAGCTTTCGATACCATCTTTGCAGAAGGACAACGAAGATTCATCGAAAGTATGTCCTCCTATGCAAGGCAATTCCTCGGTAAATTAAATAAACCCGAAACAGACTATATAAAAGGCATTGCACCTAGTATCGCCATTCAACAGAAAGTAATTACTAGTAATCCAAGATCAACAGTAGGTACAACAACAGAAATTTACGATTATCTAAAGATATTATTTGCACGAATTGGACTTACAATTTCACCCATATCCAAGCAACTTGTAAAAAAACACATCCCCCAAGATGTCTTACAAGCACTAAATAGCTATCCAAACAAACGGAAACTTGCCATTGTTTGTCCCATAATAGATTCTAGTAATTCGAGTTCAGATAAAAAAATACAATTACTTATAAATAAAGGTTTTAATAGAGTTTACTTAAATAATGAAATCACCAATTTATCAGCACTAGAAATCAACCAAACTCCATTAAGTGATGGATTAATTGTGATTGATCGAATCGTTATAGAAACCGATAATTTCCAAAATGATACACGTTATATCGACTCCATTCAATTGGCTTTTCAAGAAGGAAAAGGTTCTTGTGGGCTATTAGATATTGATAACAATACCATTAGTTGGTTCAATAATTTATTTGAACTAGATGGAATGACATTTCAAGAACCCAGCATACATTTTTTCACTTTTAACAACCCTTTTGGAGCCTGTAAAACATGTGAAGGATATGGAAAAGTGTTAGGAATTGATGAAAATTTAGTTTTTCCAAATAAGAGCTTAAGTATATATGAAGATGCGATTGCCCCATGGAAAGGGGAGGTTATGGGAGAATACTTGCAAGCGCTAATTTATAATGCAAAAAAATTCGATTTTCCAATCCACCGCCCCATAAAAGATTTAACAGCTGAAGAATACAAGCTTTTATGGGATGGAAATTCCTATTTTATGGGTTTAAATAAATTCTTTAAATTCATTGAAAGTCAACTATATAAAATTCAATACCGAGTTATGCTTTCGAGGTATAGAGGTCAAACAGAATGTCCCGAATGCCTGGGCACACGTTTACGAGGAGATACCTGCTATGTAAAAATTGAACAGTATTCAATTCAAGATATTGTGCTTCTTCCTATAAATCTTTGTTATGATTTCTTCTCTAATTTGACATTAAGCGATTCCGATAGGACAATTAGCAAACGCATATTACCTGAAATAATTCAACGTTTAGGCTTTTTAAAAAATGTGGGTTTAGGCTATCTCACCTTAAACAGGGCATCTAATACTTTATCGGGTGGAGAATCTCAACGAATTAATTTAGCTACAGCATTAGGAAGTAGTTTAGTGGGCACCATTTATGTCTTAGACGAGCCATCTATTGGTCTGCATCCTGTAGATACACAACGATTAATTTCTGTATTAAAAAACCTTACTGAATTAGGAAATACAGTTCTAATTGTGGAACACGAAGAAGACATAATGAGAGCTGCAGACTCCATCATAGATATCGGGCCATTTGCTGGTCAATTTGGTGGAGAAGTAGTATTCCAAGGGACATTTAAAGAGCTGTCCAAGGCTAAAAATAGTTTAACTGCTGATTATTTAACACAGAAAAAAAGTATTCCGCTTCCAACTAAACGAAGATTTTCAAAAGACAAAATAAGCATAACAGGCGCCAGGAAAAATAATCTAAAGAACATTACAGTTGACATTCCTTTGAATTCTTTAGTCTGTGTTACAGGCGTTTCAGGCTCGGGGAAATCAACCCTCATAAAAGAAATTTTATACCCAGCTTTTCGGGCACATTTAGGTCTAACTAGCGAATTAAACATTGGATTTGACACCTTAACAGGCGATTTAAAGAAAATACAGAACATTGAATTTATAGATCAAAATCCAATAGGAAAGTCATCCCGTAGTAATCCTATTACCTATGTAAAAGCTTTTGATGACATCCGCGAACTCTATGCCAACCAACCATTAGCCAAAATGCGCGCTTACAAACCAGGATTTTTCAGTTTTAATGTAGAAGGAGGGCGTTGTGAAATGTGCGAAGGAGAAGGGATAATCACCGTTGGTATGCAATTTATGGCTGACATAGAACTTCCCTGCGAAACATGTAAGGGAAAGCGGTATAAGGCTGAAACCTTAGAAGTAAGCTATCGTGGAATCAACATTCACGAATTACTTTCTATGAATATTACTGACGCCTATGAATTTTTTAATGCCGTTTTAGATAAAACTGAACAGAAAATTGCCGCAAAAATTAAACCTTTAGTTGATATTGGTCTTGGGTATTTAAACGTCGGACAATCCTCTAGCACAATGAGTGGTGGTGAGGCACAAAGAATAAAATTAGCCTCCTTCCTATCAAAAGGATCAACAGCACCCACCCTATTCATTTTTGATGAACCTACCACAGGATTACATTTCTACGATATCGAAAAACTACTGATCGCCTTCTACGCATTAATCAATAAAGGACACTCCATCCTTGTAATTGAACACAACATTGAAGTAATTAAATGCGCGGATTGGATCATTGATTTAGGTCCAACGGGTGGCGAAGAAGGAGGGAATTTATTATTCTCAGGGACCCCTGAATCGCTCATTACCTTAGAAAATAATTCTACAGGAAAATTTTTAAAAGAAAAAATTGGCTAAGCGAGTATCCTAGTAAGCATCGAATTATTAATAATCGATTGGATTTCCTATTTTTGAACTTCAAATTAAGCCATTGAAAAAACTCACTATTGCGATTGATGGATTTTCTTCTTGCGGAAAAAGTACGCTTGCCAAGGATTTAGCGAAAGAATTAAACTACATTTTCGTAGATTCAGGCGCAATGTACAGAGGAATTGCCTTTTTCGCGTTGCAAAACAAGCTGATTATCGATGGCGTTGCCAATACGGAACTCTTGATTAATCGATTAGATGAAATCAACCTGGAATTTGTTTACAACAAAGAAAAATTCGAAAGTGATCTGCTATTAAATGGTGTTAATATTTCAACTGAAATTAGAAAACCTGACGTTGCAGCCATTGTATCAAAAATAGCCGTATTGAAAGAAGTGCGCAGCAAACTGGTAAAAACACAACAAAAACTAGGTGAATTTGGAGGGATTATCATGGATGGAAGAGACATTGGAACCGTTGTTTTTCCAAAAGCAGACATTAAACTATTTGTCACTGCAGATCCCAAAATAAGAGCTGAAAGAAGGTACAAAGAACTACTGATAAATGACCTCGAAATATCCTTAGAGGACATTGCAGCTAACCTAAATGAACGCGATTTAATTGATACAACAAGAAAAATAAGTCCTTTAGTAAAAGCGGAAGATGCTATCGAACTAGATAATTCCAACCTAACAAGGGAAAGTCAATTACAATTTGTGCTAGACCTCATCAAAAATCGATTTCACTCACTATGAAAGGCATGAATACACATATTAAATTGAGCAGTTTCTTACTCCTTCTACCCGCGCTCCTATTCCTTTTTTCTTGCGATGAAGAAGTCGAAAAAGAAGTTGTTTCAGCAAATGAACTACCTCAAGACAATTCCGACCTTTCTACCTATGCAAAGAGACACATTGAAGCGGCACTGCGTATACCCGCCACAGAAAAATACACCTTAAGCATCTTAAAAAACAACTTAGATGGAGACGACAAGGAAGATGCCGTTATTTTAGTGAATCGCTATCAATTTGCGATGGATGAAGCTGGAAAATCCCCCAATCCAGCAAAGAAAGCGGAATTAGGATTTATGGGGAACTACAATTACTTTTTCTACTTCGACGGTGGTCTCAACTTGATTTCTCCCCCACTTGCTATTCCTTCTTCACCGATGCTACCATTAAAAGTTAGTTTTGAAAACATCACTTCTTCCTCCTATAAAGACATTCTAATTGATTTTAGAATTCGAAATGCCAGCTATAAAGATTTCTATACCATTTCAAACCATACACCGCTTAGAATCTTTCAATGGAAGAACTTTGATGGCTTAGGAACTGCAGATAGCGAATGTTTTGTATTTAATTATACACTTGGTTCATATAGCGAATCAAAAGACATACTTATTAAAAAAGGAGTGTTAGGTACCGTTCCAAAAAATGCGGATTTATTCATCTACGAGCCAACAATCACTCCAGCAAAAAAGCAAGAAACACTTTTTAAATTCTTTTATCTACCCAAAACAGGCAAATACGTTACTAAAAAATAAGAAAGTAAAGGCAATTCAGTCTCTCTACTTAGCATGTGAAGCTTATACCGAAGGAGGAGCTGGTTGGAGACTTCCTGTACAATCAGAATTGGAGTTGATGTATACGCAAAAAGCTACCATTGGTGGATTCCAATCAAGAGATTATTGGACCTCAACTTTAGGGGGAAATAACAATGCTTGGTCTAAATATTTCGGAACACCTGGAGGAATCACAACAA
>Ga0214919_10001248_pt1 | contig 42141 bp, 75 predicted proteins | sample LL1503_MetaG_FD_177994 | JGI IMG/M metagenome (GOLD analysis project Ga0214919, IMG submission 177994) | Freshwater microbial communities from Lake Lanier, Atlanta, Georgia, United States - LL-1503 | ecosystem: Environmental > Aquatic > Freshwater > Lake | place: USA: Georgia | collected... | reverse complement strand
AGACCAATGCTTTCACTAGATTAGCTTAATCCCCAATTAAAATGATGGTGAGATACCCGTTTCGTCTCACTCTTGACTGCTTAATAGTAGTTTTACTGTGCACAGGCAGAGGGTTATAATTTCGTTTATTGTAATCAGAATTGTCGACATTCTTTCATACAGAAATTCATCATTTTGTGGGACACTATGGAATCGAACCATACCCTACTACAGAACGGTGTTACAGACCGCTTATCACACCAGTGACTGAAGCATCCCCTTTTGTACCTCGTGATGGTTACGCTCCACCGCCATTTGTATGTAAAACAAATACGCTCCTATTACGCCAACGAGGTAAATTGTACCGATGGGTGGTATCGAACCACCGACACCTTCCCTATGAAAGAAGTGCTCTACCACTGAGCTACATCAGTATTGTGGTGGACATAGGCTCATCACCTACTCGTGGGTCTCCACCGAACCCCTCGTTACCCCTAATGGAATCGAACCACTCCCGCATGGACCAAAACCATGTGTACTAACCGATATACGAAGGGGCAAAATATTTTTTAGTTAAAGAACGGTTACCACAATTACGTTCGCCTCGGCCTCACGCCGAACATTCTTTTTTGGGTGTGGATTAAACTATTTAACTAACCCGCGGAAGAGACAGGATTCGAACCTGCAAAGCTGTTACACCCGATAGTTTTCAAGACTACTTAACGACCACTGTCCACTCTTCCATTTTTTTTACCAATATGTCAAATAACTAATTCCTTTATTTTGATGGGACAAAGGTAATCCTTTTTTTCTAACTTCCAAACTTTTAACCAAAAAAAAATCCCGAACTTTTTGAGTTCAGGATTTAGGTTATATTTTATGTTTAACTTTTATATTGTCGTTAAATCATTTAATAAACTATCTGAACTTGTATGCGAAATACGCGGATACGAACAATTACTAAATTGTTGGTTCCAAATCACGACATTCATATGTTTATTAGTATTTTTCATTTTCTTTTTTTTGTGGTATCTCTACCTGTGTTTCTTATAATTATATCAAACTTACGAAAAGTTTATCAAAAGTCAAATATTTTTTTTTACTTTTTTTTATTACACCAATTTTTTAATGATATTGGTTATCACAATTTCATCTTCAGATGATAGTAAATGTTTTGAATAGAACAGTTTACTTAATCCCTCTTTCCACTCATCATCTATTACACCATTATGATTACTTGATGGTCTAACTTTCCCGTTAAACCTATCTAAATGACCATCTTCAACAAGAATCTCAATTAATTCTATAATCTCACTATGAGAACACTCTGACACATATTCCGAAGGGTCAATGTCAATATCGGTACTAAAATCCGCCATAATTTATAAATTTTCTAATCTGTTAATAATTTTTGTTACTTCTTCTTTTGTGTTCCACCCTGATTGATTATCACCATCTTCAAATGGAACAAATTTATTGAGAGTTTTGTAGAACGCGGCAACCTCAAAAGTTGTTACACCATCCCCGTATAATCCCTCTCCACCAACCACAGAAACTAATATATCGTTTCCTAAATCCAATTTTGCTTGGACACCTTTTCGTATTGGATATGGTTTAAATTCTAAATCTTCAAATGTTTTCATAGGACAAAAGTAATATAAATTATTTAATAAACAAAACTTATTTTAAAAAAGTTTTAGGCAACAAAAAGATGTCCGAAGACATCTTTTTGCTAGATGTGGTATTTTCCCCTTTCTTTTTAAATGGTTAATACCATCCGGTTTCTACACCGGAGGTAAGTTTACTTACTTAACACTTTTTCTTTCATTTTATCAGTAGCCGTCTCTATTTTACTTTTAACACCACCTAATAGGGGACATATAAGAGTAGATAAATTTCTCTCAATAGATTGTCCAAAATCAGAATGTTCTACCATCTCAGCTAATGAGTTTCTTAATATATCATAAAACGGGCCGGTCATACCAACAGATTTTTTAATTTTATCTGCTGCCTCTTCAACAATTGATTTAGTTAAAACAGGTACTAAGAAATTACAATTAGTTAATTTACCGACATCAGTAAGGCCAACATTACCCACCGCTTTAATAACTACACCACCAATCCACCCATCAGTGTCTAATGGTGTTAATTTACTAATAAGTTGTTTTGCTAAATATTCTTTAAAGTATTGGTATGTTCCTTCCGCTCCAACCCCGAATAAGCTCTTTAATGCGTCCCAAAATTGTTCGTTAATTAATTGTTCACTAAATCCTTGAGAATTTAAATAATTTGACTCAATAAGGATTTCATTAAAAAATTTATCTCTTTGAGATTCTGTTTCAAGTATTCTATTCTCAATTAAAAATTTGGTTCTATTTCCAATAATATTAGATTCTGTGATTAAATTTTGTTTTTTAAGTTTAGAACTTTGATATAGACTTTCTTTAATCATTGTTTTTAATTCGTTTTGAACTGACTCATTTTGTATTCCTCCAATATAAAAAATATAAGGGCTTGGTGATGGTAAATATTTAGCTTTATCACCTCTTAATAATTTTACAATGAACTCAAATCTTAATTTATCTCTAAATAATTTGAAAGGGTTTTTATCGTTAGGAACACCTGGATAATCAGCTTTATCTATTCCGGAGAAACTATTGTACTTGCCACTACCATAACAACTATTAATTTGACCTTGCATTTTTAAAACATCCGGTCTTGCTTCTAAATTATTGTATGAGTATTGGAATGCGGAATCTAAATAAGTTTTTAATATGGTATTACAAGTAGTCTCATCTAATTTCATATCCACAGTAGTTGGAGTTTCCATTGTTGCTTGTGGTAAATAAATTGAGATGTTCTTCCATCCATAATCAGAATTTAATTGTTCTGACATATTTGGTTGATATTTGATTTGTAAATCAGAAGTTTTAGTCGGTAATGAGTTTTCAGGTTTTATTTTTAATACTTCAACACTTTTAAACACATTAGTTAAAACTTCATTCCATTTTTGGAATATGTCCGACACGGCATTTTGGTCAATTAATCCTTGTAATGTTGTTGTAATTTGTTTTGCTTTTTCAGTATCAGTTTTAGTTATACCAAAATTAGCTAAAATATCATTGTATTTTCCACCAACGGTGTCACAAGACCATCCTCTTTTTTCTTTTGTTTGAGTATTTTCAGCAACCATTCTTCCACTACCATCAGGAATTAAATCTAAATAAAAAACAATATCTTGATTTTTACTATTTTTACCTGACCAAACTCTCTTATTTTTGTAATCTGAGACAGTACCACCAACTAACCATTTCGGAAAACATCCTGCACGATTAAATTCAATCAATTTAGCTCTATCAGCAATTTTTGGGTCCGATACTTGTTCTTTTATAATCTCTCTCTTTTTCATATTAAAATTCTTTATTATCAACATTATTTACATAAGCCTCACCATCAGGTATTGGTCTTTCTTCTGGTGCTGGAGCTGGTGCTGGAGGTGTTGTTCCACCACATATTTTACTAACATCAGCATCGGTAAATCCATTTGAGAAACCTTTAGCTACTAACGCCGCTTGTGTCTTAACCCAAAATTTACCATCAGGAACTAAACCTAAACAAGTTTGTACCGGTTTTATTGACTCAGATTTACATCCTTGTGTATATGGACCTGGTGATGGACAGTTTCGATATCTAACCTTTACAGGAGCTTTTACAGGAGCTTTTACAGGAGCTAAAGATGGACCTGGAGGTAAAGGTGGTTCATCATCATGCATCAATTTATAAATACCGTAAAGAACTGCCATAGTTAAACCCGCACCAACACCCCATTTTAATAATCTAGCCCAAGGCCAATTTTTAATAGTTGGGTATTTTTTCACCGTGTTGTCGATTATTTTTATTTCTTCAGCATTTGGTCTTGGTATTCTTGGTGTTCTTGGCACATATTGAGACACTTTTAATTTATTTGCCGCGGCTGCCTCATCAATAATTTTATTAATTTCTTCTGGTTTTAATTTTCTACCACCACTTTCCGCGGCAAGTTTTCTCATAACATCAATTTTAGACATTTCTTTAGCCGCGGGTCCCATAGTTCCTTTTGGGAAATTATTTTTAATATCTTTTTCCATTGCCTTAGTAAATTCTTTTTGAAAAGATTTTGCATCTTTTTCTAATAATGCGGTCACTTCGGAAACAGATTTTGTAGATAATTTTAATTCTCTCATAAAATTTTCTAAATTCTTACCAATCGCAGATTCAACTTCACGTGCTGTTGCGGCCGGACTTAGACCATACTCTTTAAGTAATTCTGACTCATTTTCAGTTAAAGTCATTTTTGTGTTATAATTAGAAAGTTTTTTAAATTTTGCTAATTCTTCGTTTAATAAATTATTCATATTTTTTTTAGTGTTAATCAAATTTTGATGAAATTTTATCGGCTATGGATATACCATATTTTTCTTTATATTCCTTATCCATTTGAGTCATTCTTTCATCAGACTCAATTTGTTTATCTGTTTTACCCGAGTAAAGTTGCATACCCTTTTTAATTCCTTTGTCTAAACCTGTCACAACACCTAATGTGGTTGCTCCTGCTTTAGCACCTGCCTTAAAGTTTAATGGATTTACAACTTTTTCGACTTTTGGGGCTGAGGACGCTCTTTTTACTATATTAGATAAAGACTCTGTACTTTTAGTTAAAAAAGATTCTGCTCTACCTAAAATATTTTCAATCCAAGGAGCCGCTTTGGATAATTTAGTTGTTTTTAAATATGATATGGCCTTACCTAAATATTCAGGTACTTTACTAAAACCACCTACAATTTTTTTAATGAAACTCATAGTGTTCGGGTTTTTAAGGGCGATTTCTGCAAATTGAGCTTCAGTTTTTGCACCACGGAAAACTTGGAAAGCCGCTTTCGCTCCACCTGCAACACCTCCAGCAAAAAGTAAACCTAAAACATCCGTACCAAACATTAATAATCTCAACCAAGTTGGCGAATCTTTGTCTTCATAGTCTCCTGAAATCATCTCATGTAAATCCAATGCTACTACTATTGCCCAAGGAATCCACTGTACAGATTTACCAATCCCTGTTGCCACTAAAATAGCGTCTAATACCATCCCAACCGGATTATATAATAATGACCTTAATTTACGAGCTAAAAAAATTAACCCTTTCCCTAATATATTAAATACTTCTGACCAATCACCTTTGGAAATTGCTGAGTATGTTTGATTAACACCTTTTCCAACACCTTTTGCGGTATCAACAACTGTTTGACCAGCCTCTTTTGTTTTATCAACAAGCCAATCACCTGATTTCTTTAAACCACTAGCAACCCAACTACCAAAATTTTCTTGTTCAAGAACAAATTGTCTTAACATTGTTTTTATTGATGTCGTATCAGACATTGATTCGGTTATAACTAATTTATTAATTGAATTTAATACCGATTCTTTTATATCTTGAGGAACATTAGTTGCAACTTCAAATGAATGTTTTAAGAAAAATTTAAGATTATCAAAATTCTCCCAAATATTACCTAAACTAGTTTTAGTTGTTAAATCATACAATTCATCTAAAAATATAAAAAACTTATCATCTGGTGATAACCAATCTGTAATAACATATTGATTTTCATTAAGAGACAATAGTTTTTCCGGAAAATACATTGATAATATATTTTCTTTCTCACCTTCCAACAATAATTTATTTTTATAAACCATATCTTGTTTTTACAACACAAAAGTTGTTTTTCTTATTTTTAGTGTCTTGACACCAAGTCTGTAATTGAGATTTAACAGGGTTAATAACTGAATCTTTTAAATCTCCAGCAAACCACTCACCTTCGAGGGCTTCCCATAATGACTCACCACCAACTGAAGGATAGGCTTTAAACATTGCCATACTGTTTGGTAATGAATCAAATGTTTTTTTAATTATAAAAGGTAATCCTTGTGATGGGTCAGTATCTCTAGCGATACCTGTAATCCCTCTTGTTTTATTCATAGCATTACTGATGGCACCAAAAAAAGCTTTAGCATTTACTTCAGGCTTTATTGTAGGGGCACCAAAAACATTAGGTATTGTTTCCGGATGAGTCATATAACTTTTAACTAAATTTGTGAAATATTCATCTTCAGTTTGTTCAAATATTAAAGAAGTATTTTCGACTAAAGTCTTTGTATTATCGTATTTCATCATAAGAAGAACTCTTTTAAGAGCATCGTTCCCCTCATTTAAATTAAATTTTTCCATATTATTGTTTTGTTATAAATATCGTTATAAATATAAATATTATTTTATATTATTAAACCATTAATTTAATGGGTTCGCTTTCCCCCTTGTTAATCCTGATTCCCATTTTTCACCTTTTAAACCTAGTCTATTGGCTTTACCTCTAACTAAACCGGTTTCCCATTTTGTTACGGTATTGGTTGAGCCACCACCAGAACTGGCACCATCTACGGGAGCCTCTTCTTGTTCCCCAAGTTCTTCATTTGAATTTGTTGTTGTAAATTCTTTCATTAAAGAAATAATACGGTCAATATCTGTAATCATATTTGTTAAAATAATTGGGTATCGGGTAACCTTTTAGGGTAAATTAGGTAATATTCATTTAAAAATGATATTATTTCTTCCTCTTCAAAATCTTGGTCAAAAAACTCATCAAAATAGTCTTCCTCTTCTTCTTCATCTTCGTAAAAATTGTCGGAATTATTTTGGGTTAATACATATCCAAATGTTTTAGATTCTTCTAATTCTATTTGGTCTGTTCTAATTTCATCCTCATTATCGGAATGAATTCTAAATGTAACGTCTAAAGTTTGTGATGTCTCGTTAATATAAAACGACACCAATTCTTTAATTTCCATATTCTCTTAATTTAATTATATTTCATAAATCTTTTGAACATATCCAAAGATTCGGTAATGTTTGAAATTATATCGTCTTGTTCACCTTGTTCAAATTCGTCAACCTCATCTTCAAGACCAAATAAATCAATAATATTTAAATCAAAATCATCATCACTATCATCAGGATTGGTCAATGCCATTATATCATCGTCATTAAATAATTCATCTTCTAACTCTTCAAAATCTTCATCATCTTCAAATGTTCCGTGTTCCAAATCATCATCTCCATCGCCAATCATATCTAATTGTTCTCCCATAGATACATAGTGACCTTCATCTTCTTCTGACTCAAATGATTCTTCTGGTTCATATTGAGAACCTGGTGAAATATGTCCTTGTTCCTTTGGTTCTTCATTTGAGAATAACCCAGTGCTTTTTCCGTCGGCATGCATCTCGTTAATTTTCATAGTTTTATATGATGAAACTTCGCCTTTATTGTTAACGGTAACACCTTCTTTATCGTTTGCGTAATCTTGCGTATATAAAGGTTGGTTTTTCTCTGGTTGAGCGTAACTAGTTACGTATCCATCATAAATCTCTTTATGTTGGTCAAGGATATTATTTTTCTCCTCATTTGTCATTTTGAAAAAATATGCATTCATAATTTTTGGTTTTTATATATAAATATATTGTTTAATGTAAGTGTATGTAATTTTCAAGAACTTTTGATGAATAAACTCTAAGATACTTATTAATATTTTCTAAAGTATCTTCTATACCTTTAGATTCTAAAACATTAATGACCCCATTTATCATCTCTGATTGAGCTTGGTCAGCCAATTCTAAAACTTGTTCAAAGGCTTCTTCATTGTGAATATCTTTATATTTAAATTCGTGTTCAAGTCTTTCTTTACCCATATAAAGATATGGGGCTGCCCCAAACATATTAACAATTGACGACTTTTTAATTAATATAAGGTATTTGTATAAAAATCTCATGTTAAATAATTTAAATACATCCCCATTTTTACCAAATAAAACATCAAAATTTTGGTTAGATGTTTGTTCTTTTATCTTCTTTTTTTCCCCCATTTTTTTTAATGGTTCAAATCCCCACATATCCTCACCACCTATTAACATTAACGTACTACCATTATCCCAATTAACACTATAATGGTCTTCACCAAATATGTGTTGAGCTTTTGTTACCGTTCCATAAGTATTTACCGGTATCGAATATTCGTTGGGCATATAGTAGAGACACACTCTATCTCCGACTTTTAATCTAGGATTTAACATATTTTTATTGTTTCTATTTAACAATAAATATAATTAAAGTATTTATTGTCATATGAAAAGGTTATTAATAATTAACGAACAACAAAAAAAATTGATTTTAACAGAATCAATTATCAATGAATTTACAAAATCAATAGAAGAAGGGTATGACTATACCTCTAAAGTATTGAAAGAAGTGAATGAAAATTATAAATTAAATTTTGAGTTTCTTATAACTTGGGGTGCTAGTATTGGGGGTTTTATATCTCCGATAAGTGAATTTTTACAAGGTAGATTCCCTGAAATATCTGATTTGGATTTAAGTTTAATTTTAACGGGTATTATTGCGGTTAATTATATTGATAATAGAAAAAGTGTTGAAAAAGTGCTTAAACTAATTAGAGAGGAGGGATTATCTGATATTTTTAAAGTTGGATTAGATAAATCAATTGAGTTGAAAGAGGTTATGTTTAAATTTTTAGAAAGTTTGAATATAACATTATTTAAAATCACAAAAATGATGTCTTACGCTTTTATCATACCTATTTTAGTTATGTTATATACAATGGTGATAAATAAACAAATTAATGAGTCTGACGCTAAAGAAATAACTTTAAGAATTTTAGGTAGTGGATTAGTTAATGTTGGTGGAATTATGATAAAAGATTTAATTAGTAAATTAATTACTCGTTTTAAAGGTTAAAATTCTCCGTTAATAAAATCACACATTTTATTACTAAAAGTGCTCTGACTAACATAATCATAACTATCAATCGGAATATCATTTATAGTTCCCATGTTAACATATGTGTGAGTCCAAATATCACAATCTTCTAATTTCATATATTCATTTATTTCATCCCAAATAGCTTCGTCTAGTCCTTGTTTAATATAATCCATTTCAATAATGTATCCTGTTATTAACTCAAGTATCTCTAAGTTTGTTATATTGATTAACACACCATCCAACGCAATTCCGATACAATCTATTGTAATATTACTAACAATACCATCATCAATGTACATATCGGAACCATAATATCTTAAATATAATTTTAATATTCTTTTTTGATTCCCACAATAAAAATATGTTTCAACAGATTTTACAGTGTTAGCTTTAAACAATTCGTGAGCTTTATCTTCAAACCATTTTGGAATATAACCACCGTATCTTTCAATTTTTTTAACACCCAAATATGTATCATTAAGAGCTCCTTTAACTTTCCCAAAATCAATACCTATAAATTCACAAGCACTTTCTATTATATGATTTGATTTACAATGAAAATAATCCCATAACCACGGAATGTCTTTTTGCTCATAATTTATATATAAATCATAATCAAATATTAATCTATCATCATTAATTCTTGATTCTTTAATTTCAAAATTAAATTTGAAACTATCTACCTTGTTGGTACTTCTAGTTAGATATATTTTTAATGCGGTTGCGTCTGATTGGGTCATTACTTATTTAATAATGTGTTTATTACGATTTTCACTTCTTCATCATTTAAATCGTGTGTTTCTTTATGAGTGTCGAACCAATCTTGAATAACCTGTTTATATGGTAATTTTCTTAATTTTGCAAGTCTTCTAAACCCAACTCTTTGAGATTTAATTTCTTGGGGTTGTAGATAATATTCGATACCTTCTGGTGGTTCATTATAAACATCTTCACCTTTAAAATATTGGTGTAAATGTTCTAATTCGTGAGCAATAATATCATTTAATTCTCCAATAATATTGTAGAAATTTTTCTTTAATGTTTTAGGGTTAAACCTAATTAATAATTCTATAACATCATTGTCGGCATGGTTAGCTGTTGTCTTATAACCCTCCAATTCATTATCTATTTCAAGAGTTAAATCCACTGTATAACTAAAAGGTAAATTTGTGAATATATATTCGTCGTCATTATTTGGTAATCTAAAATTACCCGATTTACCATCCTTTAATTTATAAACCACATCCTTAACCGTTGTTCTAACAGCCACCCGGCTCATTCTTGATTCGGTAATAGGTTTGGATTCGGGTAAATCAAAGTTAAGATTATCAATTGTTATTCTAACATAATCATCATCAAAAAATCTTAAATAACTTGCAATCGCTTGATTTAACCCATTATAAAAAGGGTATAGTTGAGTTTTAAACATTGCTTCAAAATTGTGATGTTTATTTTTCTCATCAAATCCAAATACTAATCTAGATAATGAGTCATTCAAACTAGTGATTGTCACATTAATTAATAAATAATCGTAGTATTCACCAACACTCATCATTTTTTTAACACCGGTTATTTTAAATCTATATTCTATATTTATATTAGTTGTTGAACCAGGAATTAATTCACCACCGTATTTAAAGGTTTTATTCCCTACCAACTCATTAATTTTTTCTATTAAATTTTGACTTATCATACCTATAAATACTTTTATTATTAATTAATTTAGTTATATTGATAATAAAATAGATTATTATGTCACATTATAAAGAATTACTTAATTGGATTGAGTCGGAGCAAGAGAAATTCCCCGATGAAGATATACAAAATGCTGAAATGGTTGCTTACGCAACTTTAGAATTAGTTAAAAGAAAAATAATGGAATTGCGAGAAAACAATGAAAATCATAAATAATTACATTTATGACGATATTTATAATATAAAATTAATTCAGTTATGAAAAGAATAAATGAAGATTTACATAGTTTATTGGTTAATACTGCGGGTATTATTACCGCATCACTAGCTATTAAATTATTTGGTAAAAAAATATTTTTAAAAATTGTTGAGCAATTACTTGTATATGGTCTAACGGTAAAAGATAAATTACTATTTAAAACAATAATAGATTTATTGTCAAATCATCCTGAAAATTTACTTATAAAGTATAAAAAAAATGATGATTATTACCAAATATTTATTGATTTACGTGTTTATGATAATGATATGATTTTTACGGATGGAAAAAATCCGTTTAAAAATATAAGAACTGATGATTTTCCTGTCAAAATGAAAATTTATGAAAATGATAATGTTATTATGAGACATTTTTTACCATATTCAAAAAAAATTCCGGGAATATACCTGTCTGTTGTTGATTTTTTAAAATCAAATGGTGATGAGGATAATAGTGTTAGAGACCAAGATGAATATAGTGATTTAATGGATTTAATGAGGATTCATTTAAACAGTAAAGACGACAACTATGAAGAATCTTTATCTAAATTAAAAGAAGAAAATCTAAAATCTTTATCCGAAAAAATATCAAAATTACTTAATATTGACGAAAAAATTGTTTTAACTGCGTTAAAAAATGTGATACATCATAATGCTGGAAAACATAAAAATAAAGATTTTGGAAGTCTTGTTAATAATATTTATGATAATGTAATATATTTACACAATAAAACATTAACTACGGAATCAACACTCCATAATACTAAAAAAATAAAAATGAACAAGATACAAATTAACGAAAAAGAACTTCGTAAATCAATTAGACAACACCTATTGGAACAGTCTCAAGTTGATGCTAAAGATAATAGAGAAGAAAAACAAAGATGTGTTGCTGGTAATGTTATTCCGTTAGACACAATGATTGGTCCAGCCAAAAATTTTAACAATTATACTTCTAGTGTTCTTAAAAGAGATGGTGGTATTCACGGAATGGTTGATACTTTAGATATGTTAAAAACATTAAGATTACACCAAGGGATTGAAGATGCTGGAGAACATTTATCATACAACCTAATGAATCATTTAAATACTTTTAGAAATAAAAATTATTTTGATGAAACAAATAGTGAATGTCAAAAAGCTATGGATAAAGTTATTGAGTTGTATAAAGAAAATGAACACGGTGAAGAACTTGTTAAAGATATTGAGAAAGTATTAGGTCATCCTGACCCTTCTCCTAGAGCCAAAGAATACCTTAAAAGATGTTTAACATTAGTTAAGGAAAAATAAACCTCATTCATTGGGGACATTTAGGACCGTTATCAGTGATGGTAACAAAATAAAGAGGAAAGTTCGCTACTATCCTCTTTTTTATTTTTTGTAATATTTATAAGTAAAGAGTAATATGAAAAATAAAAAGTATTTTTTTGGGTGGGAAAACATTAGATGGTTCATTACTGAAATTGGGAAACAATACAGTAATTCAAAATCTTATTTTTCTAAAAAACGGGTTGAGTCCGGAATCGCATTTGGCGTGGGACAATTAGGTATGATATTTTTTTTAATTAAAAAATATGAAACATTAACAATGTCAGATGTCCTTATGTGGGCGGCAGTAGAATTCGCAATTGCCGGATATATTGTAAATCAAATTCAAAAAGAAAAAAAGGAAGAAGAAGAAATCGTAGAATAACAAATAACCCCCAATCAAGGGGGTTTTTTATTTATTATTTTTAATCCTATTTTTCAACTCTCGTAATGCCGATATGGCAAGTTCAGTATTATCATCCGGAATCACTCTTATTGAGTCAACATCAGTAATACGAATGGGTGTTTTATCCGAAACCGGAACACTTGATTTAGATTGGCGTATTAACATTTTTTTCGTTGACATTGCGTGAGGTGTGGAATTTCTTATTATATTATCTAACTCATCAATTAGAGCAATTATTTCCTTTTCTCTTTCAATCCTTTTATCAGCACATTGTGATTGACCATCAATCATTTCTTGGGTCAAATCATCAATTTTAAAGGACAAAGTATCCAATTGTGTATTCAGAGATATTATTTCTTTTTTTTGTCTTTTAACGACCAAATTCAATTGTGATGGGTCTGGTTTTAAAACCTCAATTATGTCCGAACCAAATGTTATAAAAAAAGTTGATACACATAAAATAGTCAAAACCCAAAGTCGTTGGGTAATTGAGAATAGTGAAATGATATCTTTAAAATACTGTAACATATTAATAAATATCACAGTATTTTTTTATTTACCTATCGCATCTTTCTCTGATATCACTATTGGATGGTTACCTCTAAAATTATTAACAACATCTTTAACAACCGGATTGGTTGTCCAAACAATACTATGTTCCGATTCAGGGTTGTATTCTCCCTCCACCAAATACGTCACTATCGTATTAGGTTCTAATGTTAAAAACCCGTGAGCTTTATCATTTGGGATTAACACAGAGTCAGAATCACGAAGAACAATATAATCGGTCTCACCTGTTTGTATATCAACAGCAAAATCAACTATTGAACCCTGAACCACTTTAATGTACTTTGTTTGTGGGGGTTCTACTTGATAATGGAGACCTCTAAAGGTATATTTTTCATTATTGATACTTACTGAACACTGAGTCCAATTTAACCCCAATTCTGTCGTTGAAATGGGTGTATAAGAACCTCTGTCGTCTTTGAATGTTTTGTGTGTTATTTTTTCCATATTACTTCTTTTTAAATTTTTCGTTAAAACTGTTACCATAAAACCCGTCATAAAACATATCACCCATATCTTCACCTATATATTGAAGAATACATATTAAAACAAAACTTATAAGTATACCAAAACCTATTATAAAAAATGTTTCCATATTATGTAAGGTATTTTAATAATTGTTCTTTAACTCCTGATTGTTTGATTCCCTCATTTTCTCTTGGTGTATGAACGAAATTGGATAAACCCCAATTTCTATCAAACCCATAAGAATCTTTTTCACCTAACTCTAAATCGTCGATACAAGCCCAATGTGTGATATCGGGATGGTCGGTTAGATATTGTCTAACTTCTATACATCTTTGTTGTTCGTACATTGTACTTCGTTTCCATTCAAATTCATCTGGTTTATCACAACCGATGTATCGTTTGGTGAATGCGATTGGGACTTTTAAGATTCCTTTTGATAAATAATATTCACCAAGTTCTTCTAATGTTGCAAATAATCTCCAATCAGAGGAAACAACGATTTCCGCTCCGGTTTCTTCCAATACCTGATTCAATACTTTAACGGCTTTCTTATCAAAATCGTCAAATCTAACATTAAGGGGAGCCTCTGAATCGTTGAGAGCTTCTGGATTAAGTTTTTTATACTTCTTCCATTGCTTGGCTCGTCCACCCCAATTATTGGAGAGACAGATTACCCCATCATTATCTAAAAATATTACTTTCATTGTTTAATTCTTTTAAAAAAATATTTTCTTAAACTCACAACATCATTTGTCTCAACAGAAATCAATTCCCAACCCTCATTACCAAGTTCATTTAATTTATATGTTCTGATAATACCCCACTCAATTTTATACTCCCACTTTACCATAACTCAATATTAATCATTTTCCTCTTCCCATTCATCTTCTTCTTCCTCTTTCAGCTCATTCGCCTTAATTATTTTTCCCTCTGTTAAATTATAAAGGACATCACCCAAACTATCCTGTGATAGGATGTATGTTTTAATTTCTTCTATTGTAAATGTTCTAGCCATAATGTATGTTATTTAAATCATTATATCGGTTTAGTGTCCGGAATAACGGACATTTATATGTATGTATTAACTCTGTATGCCTCATAATTATAAAGATTGGAGGAATAATGTGGATACTTGGGGTCAACCAAATATTTAATAATGTTACCAGTCTTTAAATTCTTACTTTCCCAAATATATTGACCTGTCTCATTTAATGTCGGTAAAGTCATTACCTCACATTTAATTCCAACACCCAACTCATATTCATAATGAATATCTCCAATTTTAATCTCCTCAACAATTACGTCTCCTTTTGTGTATGTCTTCATCTATTACGAGTTTAATATTCTTATTGCTTTATTTGTACATTCATTGGTTAATCCATATCCGACATCTATTGAGTCGGGATGATTGATGTTATTTGCTGTTCTAACAAAATGTCCTCTTTGGTGAGTTAAAAAATCGTTATCATCATCCAATATAACATAATTGGTAACATTTGGGTTCTCATCCAACCATTGTTCTACCTCATGACCTCTCTCAACGGTATCATAAAATTCTGCTCTACCCTCATCAACAATTTGAACACAATCAACAGTAATATCAATTAATTCACCCGGAAGATTTCGGTCAATCCACATTTGTTTCATTTTCTCTAAACCAGCAAATCTCCAAGTTGAGGACATCACAATTTTGGCACCCGTCTCATCAATAATCCTTTTAAGATTATCCACAAATTCTGGGTGGAATAAACGACCATAATCATCATGCCCGGGATACCCGACATTCAGTACACCATCTATGTCCAAAAATACGACCTTAATCTTTTCCATCTTTTTTAAATTTTAAATATTGTTTATAATGGTCTTCTTCTAACTGATTAGGTGCAAACTCTTCCCAATGCTTTACAATTCTTTGAGCACATACCTTGTGTAATTCTTCCAAAAATGCCACACAGTGATGTTCTTCTAAAGCGTCAATGTATTGATTGGCTTGTTCTTCGTAATTTGGTAAATCCCATGTTTCACTTGATATGACCGCTTCTTCTAATGATACTTGTATTTTGTGAAGAAAAACGTGAACATATGTATTATTCCCTAATCTAATTGATTTCATAATTTTTTCTTTTTTGGTATTTCGTAATTTTCTTCCAACCATTCAAATAATTCGTTGGGTAAAATACACGGGTAAAAATCTATAAAATCAAATAAAATTTCTTCCCAATCATTTTCTAATTGTTTATGTTCTGAAATAAATTGTTTTATACCTTCTCTTTTCTGTTCATTAAAGACATCTTCAACTTTAATTTCTTTTTCTGCAAAATACATAAACTCAAGACATTTATACACACTCATTCCACATCTCCAACTATCCATAATGTATTCATCATACTTTTCAAAATCCTCGTCGGTATATTTGTAATCGTCCTCTGTGCGTCTATCTTTTAATCTTATCAAATATTCATCAAATGTTTCATTATACAAACCTAAATCCTCGTCATTGTTCATCATATCAATTAGATGTTGTTTTTGTTCTTGTTTAGGTTCTTCTTTATATTTAGAGTCACACCAAATTTGACAAAGTTCTTCATTTGGAAAATTAGGTAAACATCCTTCTCCTTGATAAATGTCTTTTAGTTCATATTTTGCTGGATAATATTCATTTAACTTATCGTGTAATACTCCTACCCAAGCAGTTTTAGGTTCTTCTTTTGGAATTATGATTTCATATTCATCTTTTGAAGATTCCCAAGGTAATTTTAATTGAGTTTTAATGTACTCACAACTTGGATTCTTAACAAACCATTCTAAAAATTCATCATCAATACTCTGTAAGCCATCTTTGATAAGGTCTACATCAGTTGAAAGTATGATTTTTTTAGCAATTGGTTGGATTCCATAATAACCTTCAAGAAAATAAACTTCATTAGTATGAGTGTTTAACACCCAACAATCTTTAATTTCATCATCAGAAGTGATGTAGATGTTTTGGTTTGTACCATATTTTGCAATCTGTTCTACTTTATACATACCTAATACATTAGTATCAGTTATTTCAATCCTACTTGGTTTATCTGTCGGTACGATGTGTATGTTTTTCATAGTTATTTATTTTATTGGACAAAGATAAACAAAAAATTCATATAAAAAAACATTTTTCTTGATATTTATAGATATAAGGATTATTATAATAAATTATGGATAATTATGTTGTTTATTGTTATTTAGACCCAAGAAAGCCGGGTATTTTTTTATTTGATAATTTTAAATTTGACTACGAACCAATCTATATCGGTAAGGGAAAACCAAACAGACCTCAAAGACATTTAACCCTTTATAAAACTACCAATAATAGATTTTATAGTAAACTACAATCAATTATTGAATCCGGTTTAACTCCCGAATATAAAATAATTAAAAGTGATTTAACTGAAGAAAAATCTTTTGAATATGAAAAATATTTTATTGAGTTAATCGGCAGAATTGAAAATAATGGAACTTTAACTAATTTAACTAATGGTGGTGAGGGTATGTCTGGATTCAAATTTTCAGAAGAATCTATAAAAAAAATGTCATTAAGTAGATTGGGTAAAAAACATAAACCAATGTCAGAATTAGGTAGATTAAATATTTCATTATCTAAAATTGGTAAACCATCAAATAAAAAAGATATGACGTTTGAAGAGATTTATGGTGACGATAAATCTACTGACATAAAACAAAAAATGTCACTAAAAGGTAAAGAACGCGTTGGTGAAAAAAATCCTATGTTTAATAAAACCCATAAAAAAGAATCTACCGATTTAATGTCAAAAAACACCATTAAATTATTTGGTGAAAAAAATCCTAATTATGGTAGAAAATATAAAGAAAGTGAAAAAACTTTTGATACTTGGGAAATAACTGACATAAATGGTAACACATTAGTAATTGATAACTTAACTAAATATTGTAATGAAAATCAACTTAACCCGACTTGTATGAGAGATATATTTTATGGGAGAATGAAAAAACATAAACAATGGGTTAAGGTTAATAAAATTACAAATAATGTTAAACAAAAAAAATCCCGAACAATAGCTCGGGATTAAAAATCATCATTATTATTTATTATTCAGATTTTATCTCTTCAAATTCAACATCAGACACATCAATATCAGATTCCGAAACATTACCCTCATTAACACTTGAGTACAAATCTTGAGATATTTGTTGGAACTTTTGAGACAATTCTTCCGACAATACCTTAACATTTTCAATATCTCTACTAGAATGAGCTTCTTTCAATTTACCCATTGATTCAGTTATTGTTGTTTTTTGTTCTTCAGAAATTTTATCTTCCAAATCCGTCAAAGATTTACCTGTTTGGAAAATCAGGTTGTCAGCAGAATTTAATGTATCCACATCTTCTTTAAGTTTTTTGTCTGCCTCCGCGTTTTGTTCTGCCTCCAATTTCATTCTTTCAATTTCTTCTTGAGATAAACTTGATGAAGATTCAATTCTAATTGATTGTGTTTTGTTTGTTGCTTTATCAATCGCAGAAACATTAATTATACCGTCCGCATTTACATCAAAGACGACTTCTATCTGAGGTGTTCCCCTCATTGCCGGTGGTAACCCATCTAAATGGAATCTACCGATTGTTCTATTGTCTTTCGCCATTGGTCTCTCACCTTGTAATACGTGAATTTCAACGGATGGTTGATTATCAACAGCCGTTGAGAATACTTGAGATTTTTTAGTTGGAATTGTGGTGTTAGATTCAATAAGACGAGTTAAAACACCCCCCATTGTCTCAATACCTAATGAAAGAGGTGTAACATCTAACAATAATACATCTTTCACATCACCAGCTAATACACCACCCTGAATAGCCGCTCCTAAAGCAACAACTTCATCCGGATTAACACCTTTTGATGGTTCTTTACCGAAGAACTTTTTAACCGCTTCCTGTATCGCAGGGATTCTAGTAGAACCTCCAACAAGAATAACCTCATCAATATCGGTAATTTTTAATTTAGCATTTTTCAAAGCTGATTTACAAGGAGCGATAGTTCGTTTAATCAAATCACTTGCAAGTTGCTCAAATTTAGACCTTGTTAATGTTTTTACCAAATGTTTTGGTCCGGTAGCATCAGCACTTAAATAAGGTAAGTTAATCTCTGTTTGAGGAGAAGAAGATAATTCAACTTTCGCTTTCTCGGCACCCTCTCTCAATCTTTGTAACGCCATCGGGTCTTTTGTAATATCTAAACCATCATTATCATTTTTAAATTCATCAACTAAATAGTCAATAATGATTTGGTCGAAGTCATCACCACCTAAATGGGTATCACCATCTGTAGATAATACTTCAAATACACCACCACCTAATTCAAGGATGGATACATCGTGAGTTCCACCACCACAGTCAAACACAACGATTTTACTATCACCTTTTTTATCAATACCATAAGCCAATGCAGAACTTGTAGGTTCAGAGATAATTCTCAAGACATTTAATCCGGCGATTTGACCTGCCTCAATTGTTGCTTGTCTTTGAGAATCATTAAAGTAAGCTGGTACGGTGATAACCGCGTCAGTGATAGATTCACCAACATAATCTTCAGCAGTTTGTTTCATTTTTTGTAAAATGATTGCTGAAATTTCTTGTGGTGAGTATTCTCTATCGTCAATTTTAACTCTTGGAGTGTTTCCACTACCTTTAACCACAGAATACGAAACTTTAGATAGTTCATCTACGATACTATCGTAATTAGCGCCCATGAATCGTTTAATTGATGATATAGTTTTTGTTGGATTGGTTACCGCCTGTCTTTTTGCTGGGTCACCAACTTTTCTTTCTCCATCAGTTAAGAAAGCCACAATTGAAGGTGTTGTTCTTTTACCTTCGCTATTTGCGATAATTATGGGTTCGCCGCCCTCCATAATGGCACAACACGAGTTTGTTGTACCTAAATCAATTCCTAGAACTTTTTTGCTCATAATTTAATAAGTTTTTTTTAAGTATATATGTTTATTTTTAATGTGTCAAACACATTTCAAATATAATTAAAAATTATACCAAAAAATAAAACCTGACAAGATGTCAGGTTCGTATGTTATTGTGTCAGTATTGTTATTTTGATATATTATATTCCAAATAATTATCCATTATTCCAATAATCTCGGGTGTCATATTTGGAACATCATTAATATTATATCCAAAACTTCGTAAGTAGTTGTCACCTGAATCATAAATGTCGTTATCGTTCCCGTAATATACGGCATTTAAACCAAAATTATTAATATCCCCAATTAATTCCTCATAATACTCTAAAGCAATCTCATCAGATTCAAAATTATAATTCAAAACATCATTAACATATTCCAAATCATTATATCCAGTTTCCAGTCCATGTAACGAATATATCTCATAAAAAGTTGGATTACCTGTAATACCTTTTTTAATTGGTGTTGGGTGTCTTTGAGCAATCACCATAGATGTTCCCTGGTGATGTTGTTCCCACTCATGGACATCTCTAATAATACACCATTGACAATATGTCGCGTATTTACGCAATGCTCTATGAGTTAATGGTATTACAACCACAACTTCTTCGTCTCTATATAACTCAATTCGTTCTTCTCTTGGAACTCTAACCTCCAATAACAAATCATTTTGTTTTTCTGTGATAATAAATTTCATATTTATAAATATATTAAAAAAAAAGTTATATCTTTGCAGGATGAAAATATTTTTAGACGACAATAGAGTTCCTTACGATGTGTTTAAAGACACAATTGACCCAATTTATGAAAATAATAATGATTGGAAGGTGGTTAAGGATTATTTAGAATTTGTGGACACCATTTTAGAACACGGATTACCGGAAGTAATATCGTTTGACCACGATTTATCTCAAAATCATTATTTACCCGAAAATCAAACAGATATCAGTTATGATACCATAAAAGATAGGACAGGTTTTGACGCCGCACTATGGTTAATAGGATATTGTAGAATGAATAATATTAAATTACCAAAAGTTAAAGTTCATTCGGCAAATCAGGAGGGTAAAAAGAATATTGAGAGATTATTTTTCGGAAACAAAAGCTCTTAATTTAACTTTATCCCAATTTTTAAAGTCCTCACCATTATCACCGAGTTTTAATGTGGACATTGCTCTATGCCATCCCTCAACAATTTCATACTTACCATGTTTATCTATATGTACAATTATTGGTTCGTTTTTACCTGTTGGGGTGGCTAACTCTCTTTGTATTTCCATCCTTTCTTTGTCGTCCTTAACAAAATAAGCATCCACTTCACCAAATTCTCTCTCAATGAAGGAGTTTATATTATTCTCAACAAAATCTTCAGGATTAACTTTAATTATCTGTAATTTCCAAGGACCTTTTAAATAATTGTAAATCATTTTACCTAAAAAAGGTATCGGGTCTCCGTGATATTGTCCCATCACAGTTTTATAACTCTCCTCATCACCACATAAAACATTCGTTACAAATTCCTTTAAGATATATTCCGGAGTATTTGGAAACTCTTTTTTGAATCTATTATAAAATGATTTACATACTGAAGATGTTGGTTTATAGAGGGGAATTGATTGGATGTCTTCCCATAATTTATATTGTTGTTCCGTTATAATTATTTTCATACTACATTCTATCTTTTATATCGTCCAACATACTCTCATCAAATTCAACTCCGTGTCTTTCTTGGAAATGGTCTAATAATATTCTAATTGGTTCGTAATATCCTTTATTCTGTAATAATAGATATGCTCCCAAATCAGCTTCCAACTCGTCTTTTTCATCTCTAGGTCCATCGTGACCCAACAATACATGAGTAATCTCGTGAGCTTCAATAAATTTTAAAATACTTGTGGCGTCCGGTTGTCCTTCCAATATCTGTCCATCAATAATAATTAAATTCTTACCAGGAACCATAAATCCAAAACCGTATTCTTCAAAAAACCCCTCAACTTGGTTATATAACGGGTCGTTCTCAAATACCACAACAACCGTGACTTCATCTAAAAATTCACTGGTATATTCTACTTGAGAATCGTCTTCTTTAATTAACTTTTTATACTGACTTTCTGTTATTATTAATCTCATATTTTATTTATTTCTGTTTAAGAACTGAATTCACATTTTCATTATATGTTTGATTAAACCAATCCGTTAAAACATATTCAAAATTCATTCCGTATTTTTTCACATAATTATAAATTTTTGGGGACACATATAGATGAATAAATTCGTCCTTATTTGAGGGACCAACATTTGGATTCCAACTTGGTGTAGTTGTCATAAAAACCCGAAAATAAAGTTCGCCGTTTTCCGGATTAAAGTATCTACGATATAGACCTGAATTCAGATTAACCCTCACCATTTTCAAATCATCAATTTTTGGGAATCTTTTAGTTAAAAACGAATCAAAATCATTATCTTCCCCTTCCGTTAATTTTTTATACTGCAATTCTGTTATTATTAATTTCATATTGATAAATACTTTGAAATTATGTATCTTTACACAAAACTATAAATTATGATAAAAAATACAACACCTTACATCGGAAAAATCAGTTTAAAATTTGAAAAATACCCTGAATACACCGGAAAATCAAAATTGAACAAAATTCACTTGGATTTAGGTTTCACAAAACTGGTTTCAAGAATCACACCCAAAAGAGATTTAAGTGGGTGGATAGTCAATCCGGAATGTGTTCATAAAATTAATAATTACACTGGTGGTGTTATTAAAGAACACTCCTTTGGAGATACCAATGAGTATTCCCTACCAAATTCATTCTTATCAAAAGATGGTGATTATATTGGAGATATTGAGCGTGGTTGGTGGTATTATCAAAATAATATGGTGATTTGCGATGAATATCCTAGAGGTGTTGCTAAAATAATAAATGAAGTTACTTATGTTAATCACCATTTATTCCCTGAAATAGAAGGATATTACGGATATACTCACAGAGGTGGTCAAACATTTAAACTTGGTGATAGATTATTTGACGCTTCTTACGAACCAAAAGAAGAAGATTATGAAGAGTGGGAATGGATTGGTTGGGAATATAAGTATCTTGAATTATATGGTAAATCTGACAAGTTAGATAAAAAATGGATGAGAGAATCCGGTATATCTTATGTTATACCATATAAAAAACGAGGTAAAAAAGTAATTGAAACTTTGGAAGAATCTTTACAAGCCGCAATCAATATGTCAAATGAATTGTCTTAAAATAATAAACCCCTTCTTTACAGAGGGGTTTATTTTTTATTAAAAATTATCATCTTCAAAATCTTCATCGTTATCACCCTTTTCTTCATTCATAAAAAAATCAAATGTTTGGTCAATAGATTCTTTTGCGGTTGCAATATGGTCTTGAGCCCAATCGTGACCATTATCTAAAATACTTTGAATCATTTCAGGGTCTTTTTCTAACATTATACCAGTTTGTCTATGAATTTGTTTTAAATTACTAAAAAACATATATCTATCAGTTTCAGGTTCCTCTTGCTCAAATAAATTATCTTCTTTTTCTTCGTTAAAATCACCCTCTTCGTAATCAAAATCACCTACTTCAGTTCCCCCAAATTTTGTCCCGTAAGGTATATCTGTTGGATGATGTTCAAACCCTAATTCTTCTCCGTGTTCACTTGGATGAAATCCTACTCCGTGTTTATGAGTTCCAACGATTTTACCGGTGTCAGAATGTTTAACCATTCTTTCAGGTCGTTCTTTTTCCGTATTAAGATTTAATTTTTCACCATCCCATAAATCTTCATCTAATTCAGTATCTAAATAATTTTCTGTAGTATAATTATAATCTTGTTCTGAAATAACTCTTCCAGCTTTATACCCAAAAAGATATTTCATATTTGCAATGTCTTCGTTAATTAATTTCTTATTCATTTTAATTGTTTTTATTATAAATATGCAATAATTTAGGTTTTACGATAATAATTTATAAAACTCATTAAAATGTTTTACTCGGTCATCAATCCCTATCAAACCCCCATTTACACATCTTGTAACGATTTCAACAATTTCTCTTGATGAACCACCATCACATTTTTTTAAACAATTTTTACTAAAGAACCAAGACGCAGACAATAATGGGTATTTTTCAGCAACTAATTCTGGATGTGAAACTAAATCAATACCAATTGATTTACCGAAAGCAGTATAATTGTCTTTACCGGTTAATTGAATAAATCCTCTCCCTGAAAATTTATATCCCTCCTTTGTTGATTCTATCCCATTACCCATTCTACCACCATAAACTTTTGAAGCGATTTTTTCAGGATTTTTAGCGTATAATTCAGATAAATTACCAGGAAAGTATTTTGGAAAGGTTTTTTTAAGACCTTCAGACGAATAATTTAAATTTTCTTTCACTATTTTAAAACCTCCTGATTCATGCCCACATTGAGATAAGAAATGAGCCAATCTTAATGGAGTATTAATTTGGAATTTTTCCGAAACTTCCGGAATTTGAGCAATAACCGAATCCGGAACATGACCTTTTAATTTATCCAATTTTAATCCTCCTGATGATGGAATCACAACATCCTCTTTAATCACTTTAGGAAACATCTTATTCCAAGTACCATCTCCAACCACACCATCAGCGGTTAATCCGTTTTTGGTTTGCCATTCTTTAACTAATTTCTCTGTTCCTGGACCAAATGACCCATCAGAAGTAGTTCCTAATTTTGTTTGTAGTTTTTTTACATCGTCACCTACTGACCCTATTTTTAATAACATAATATATAATTAAATGATGTTTATTTAATTATAAATATCGTTTAATTATTTATTCTTCGTGTGGTTATTAGTTTTTGGTGTTGTGTGTTTATTAGTTTTTGGTGTAAAAAAAAAGGTCACACTTTACGCGTAACCTTTTTAACAGTAACTCTTGGACTCTTACTTTTTATCTCAACTTCATAAGGGCCAAACTTATTCTTGGAGGTATCGTATCTCCAAATAATCGTTTCATCGGGGTCTTCAAATATTTGTTCCCACTTTTTACCTAATTCTTTTACTATTTTACTCATAGGTCAAAGGTAATAAATTATTTTATAACTACCAAACGAACTTGGAGGAAATTCCGCCAAGTTCAATTAATATCTATTTATTGGTTATAATTATACTATATTCAGATATGTTTTACTTTTTAAACCATTCTTTTATATTTATAATATGAACGATACAGAAAAAGCCCAAAAGTACAACCAGTTAACTTATAATTTTGATAAGCTGGCAAACGAAATTTCATCAATTAAAGGTGAAAGCATTGATTTAAATCCCCAACAATTAACAAAGATTAGACAACTTCAAGAACAACAACAAAGATTGATGGCGGAATTACAAAGATTGATGTAAAAAAATATTTCATCTATTAAGATATTTATTATTATGGAAAAAATAATTAAATTAACCGAAAAAGATTTGACTAACATTATTAAGAGAGTTATTTCTGAACAAAATGATAATTTTAATCCCGATAGATTATATAGAAAAGAATCTATAATTAGTAGAATTAAAAGAGGTCCAAAATTTATTCATAAATATATCAAAACATTACCCAACTTAAAAAAAGAAGGTTCTGATGAAGTATGGACTAAAATACCTCAAGTAGTTTGGCAAAACATATAAAAAAACCCCCTCTGAAAAGAAGGGGTTTTTTATTATACAAACTCTAATTCGTTTGTTTCCGGATTCCAATCAACTGTCATTGGTTTTTGAGAGTAATTGTATCTTTCATCCAAAACAGAAGAATTAAAGTGGTGAGTATCTCCTTTTCTAACATAACCATATCCGGTGTGGATATGACCTACATTATGAAGTTTAACATTAAGAACTTCCAATCTTTCAGTCATTAACTCACAACCCAAGTTTTCACTTCTTCTACCATCAACGGTGTCTAAAATACCAAATGCTGGTCCGTGAGTAAGTAAGATATCAGTATCATCAGGGATTCCTTCCCATTTGGTAGATAACCCTGGACCATTTTTAGGTAAGTTAAACGCCCATCCGTGAAATTCTGGTTGCCAAGGAGCTCCATAGATTTTTATTTCTCTTTCATCCCCAATTTTAACTTTAACTTCACTATCTTGGAGGTAAGTAATTCCACTGTAGAATTCCAAAATTTCTTTCACCTTATCAACATTGTCTTGGAATCCCCAATCGTGGTTTCCGGCAATGAAAATCTTGTGAGTATAACCTTCAATGTTGTTGAACCATTTACAGAACTCTCTGATTTCGTGTTCATAACCCATAGAGGTTAAATCACCACTATGTAGTAAGATATCTCCACCAGGTAAATCCAATGTGATTTGTTTGTGTTTATTGTGAGTGTCGCTTATAAATGTAATTCTCATTATTTCTATTTTTTTACAAAGATAATAAATTAATATTATTCTTCGTCATAATCTTTACTAAAATCTTCATCTTCTAACCCATCCATTAATGTGACATCCCAATCTGATATATCATCATCAAAATCAAATCCTCCAAAAAGTTCATCTCCTTTATAATCAGGATGATTTTTTTGCATATAATCAATTCCCGATACCCATAATAATGAGATGACTGTAACCACCAAAAACATAACAACATAAACTATCCACATATTTTTAAAATTGAGTTTCTCTTCGTAATATTATTCCTTTAACTATTTTACCATCTTTCAATGGTGTATCTTCTTCCGTTATTTCGTGGGGACCGTAATAAGATTCATTATTAACATTTAAATCTATTGTACTAATTTCAGGAACTCCTCCTTCGGTATATTTTATTTTTATATCCGCATATCCACCTTCATAACCTCTAACAAGGACAACAATAGATTTATCTTTAATACCGTTTAAAACATTAATTAATTCTTCTACTGTCATACCCCATGTTTTTTTATTCTTAATTCTGTATATCGTTCATCATCACCAGGTTGTGTATAACCCTGTGTTAGGATGTATTCTAAATTGATTAACTCTTGATATTCCTCCAAGGTTAAATTTCCTCGGAGTTCTTCAGACACTTTATCCCAAATTTCTTTAAATGTCCTCATAATCTAATCCCACCATCTTTGGATGTCTCTTTCCAAGATTTTAAATAATAATTTATGAGCTCTATCTTGGTTCATATGTGCAATACTCATAGCAATAAAGTGTTTATCGTCTTCTCTTCCTTTTATAGGAGCAAATCCTTCACCATTCATTACTCTTTTATGAATGTTTGGATATTTTCTAAAATATTGGTCGTATTCCTCCCAAATGTTTTCACTTTCCCAAGTTGAGTTACCCGTACCATCATTACATGGTTCAAACCAGTGTCTGTCTTTCGCATAATTCATATACTCCATTTCATAGAAATCATCTTGGAGTTTTTGAATTAGTTTAACACATAGGTTCATTTTTTGAGAATCGTATTGTGCTCTTGTGTGTCTATCTTTACTCCCAATTTCTTTGGATTGAGCTTTTAATTTGTGTTGCAGGATTGTAAATATATAACCGTGGTCCCAATGTCTATCTTTCCAAATAATTGGGAACCAGTATATAATATTCCTTACACCTTGTTTAAGGAACTTGTGGTAGTATCTACCATCAAATCTCCACCATAGAGATATTTTATCCCAAAGGTTTAATTTTGGTCTGTCATCAAAAAAGTCTTCCATATCGTTTTTTTTACAAAGATAGTCAATTATTTCATATAAAAAAATGAATTGATAAAAAATAAATTGAATTTCCTCATTTTTTTATTTATATTTAATAATATGAAAAGAGTCGTGGAAATATTAATTAATAAAACCCATAAAAAAGAATTATCAATATTGTTTGGTGAAGGGTCTCATGTAAAGGTTAATGATGTGAAATATATCTCAAACAATAAAACATATATAATTGATTGTAAATTGTACACAAGTGACCCCGAAACTTGTGCCGATACTTATCCCTCCGGATTAGATTTTATCGCAAGAGAATGTTGGAAATATATAGGATTCACCCAAAATATTTCCGTATTATCCTCAATTGATGTTATATAAAAAGATATACCTCATCAATTAAACCTTCCTTAATAAACCTTTCAAAAACATCATCAGATATTTCGGAAAGACTTTTAGTAGAGTTTTCTTCTTTAATTTTAGTGATTTCAGAGGAGAATTCTTTGAATACACCAGATAGATAAGCAAAATGGAATTGTTCTTCCATAATTTGTTCGTTTGACATTGTAATACAAGGGTTTAAGAGAGATTATTATTATTATAATTATAGGATAAAAAGATTTTTTAATCAATATGTTTGACTATTATTTTAATTCTATTTATCTTTATAAAAAATATTTAAAATATGAAAAAAATACAAACTGGTAACACTGTAAAAGTGAACTACACGGGAAAATTAGAAGATGGAACAATCTTTGATTCTTCATTAAATGAAGGACGCGAACCATTAGAGACAACTCTAGGTCAAGGACAATTAATTAAAGGTTTTGAAGACGGTTTATTGAATATGTCTGAAGGTGAAACCAAAACAATTGAAATTGAGCCTTCAGAAGCTTATGGTGAAATAAACATAGAATTAATTAATTCTGTACCAAAAGCAAATGTGCCTGAAGGAGTTCAAGAAGGCGAAATGTTACAAGGTAACGGTCCAATGGGAGCCGTAAATGTAAAAGTGGTTGAGGTTAATGAAGAAACAGTGGTTTTAGACGCCAATCATCCATTAGCCGGTAAAAAATTAACCTTTGAATTAGAAGTGGTTAGTATATCCGAATAATTATTTGTACATAAGTTCAGTATTTTCAGGGTTAGATTTCTCGTATTTCTTCATGATTGAACCTGATTTAGCATTTGCTTCATCTTCGTTCTTTCCACCGATATCCGGTCCTTTATCCCTGTTTAATATTGTCCTTTGGTATTCGTGCATCCACTCATGAACTAGAGTTCTTAAAATGTCTCTATTCAATCTCCCTTTTGATAATACCTTAATCTCATCTTTATTATTACGCTGACCTGTGGTCATAGTTCCCTCTCTCTCACCCAAAAAATAAATGGTTAAATCGTGTTTTAACGGAATTTCCTTTTGCAAATATTTAATAAAATCATCATATAGTTTGAAATATTTTTTATTAACTCCGGAATTATTATGTACAATTGTTACTTTCATATTTATAAATATAACAAACTTTCATAGTATTTATATATAAACAACTTTTACAATGAAGAAAAAATTCGTAATAACTGAAGAAGAAAAAAATGAAATAAAATCGTTATATAATTTAACTGAACAAGTTTCTGATAATATAATCAGTACTATTATCCAAAAAGCCACTGAATACGCTAAAAATAAGTTAAAGTCAAGTTCAAAAGATTCTTCTCTTGATTTATCTACTTCACCATTATCCACAAAAACAACATCCGACGATGATTTCTATAAAAACATTTTAAAATGTATCGGTGCCGAATCAACAAGAAATAATATGTTATTTATGTATGCTTGGAGACAAGCTGAGGGTGGTGGTTCCGCTAATAACCCATTTAACACAACTCAACCTTGGCCGGGAGCCACAGTATTAAAAGGTAGTTCCGCAGGTGTTAAAAATTATAAAACACCTGAAGACGGAGTTCAAGCCACTTGTAAAACATTAAAGAATGGTAGATACCAACAGGTAATAGATGGTTTTAAAAACGATGTTGGGTTATCCAAACTAACTGATGCTGTCGTTAATTCAAAATGGGGAACGAAAGATTTATTGGGAAGAATAACAAAAGATTATTTAGCCGGTGTCTCACCAAAACCTCATCCAATCAATAAAACCGCAATTGCTTAAAACAACAAAACCGACATCAGTCGGTTTTTTTTATATTAAATGTAGTATAATATAACTTAATTTATATCCTGCAAATGCGCCTAACGCAGATGGAATGGGGAACACAATTAATTTTCCCAAATCTGTAACATACTTTGGTCTATTAACTATCTTACCCAAAAATAAGTAATAAGTTACGTATCCTAAAAACACCGCAACATCCGCTCTAGTCGCAATAAAGACAACTAATGTTGCGGATAAAAAACCAAATAAGAAGTTATCTAACGCTCCACCCCAAACTTCTTTTTTAGACGCAGAATTGTAATCTCTAACAATTTTCCTTATTTTTACTTTATTTTTCTTACTTAATGTTGGTATTGGATTATACATATCTTATTTACATTTTTTTATGTTCAGGGTCATAACTTACCCTACCAGCTCTTTCAAAGGTTTGAAAAGTTTCTTCTGTTATACAATGGACATCACCATTTGGTGTCATAACAATGTATTTATCGTCTTCTTTTTGTATTACTACTATATCCCACATAATTTATTTATTGTTTAATGAATGTTTTAATAATTGTTGAAGAACTATCTTTAATTTTAATTAAATAGACCCCAGGTTTTAGATATTGAACATAAATTTTTCCATCTTCAATACTATCTTGTTTTATCTCTTGTCCCATTAAGTTAAAAATATTAAAATTAGAAAAACCTTTAAGATTTGAAATATTTATTACATCACCTATTACAGGATTTGGATACAATTTTATTGGGAGTGGTTCTTCTGAATATTTTATAGTGTATTCAATAATGTTAACATTATAATCTTCAACTTCTCCATAAGAGAAAATCTCACATGGATTTGCTAATGAGTTATTTTTCATTGAAATTCTCATCCGAGTAATTCCAGGTAATGTATTGGCGGGTATATTAACATAACCGACTATTGGTTTGGATTTAGTTTTAGCTTTACTGTAGATAAGCTCACCAATATCATTAAAATCATTATCACGATTAAGGTCAATCCAAATAGCATACGTCTCAAACATTATAGAGCCACTCCAAACAGGTGTGATTGTTATAGTATTACTACTCCCCGCAACTAAATCAGTCGATAATAAAGTAAAATCTTTATATCCATTATTATTCCCTGATGTATTATTGATGGAACCTATTTGAACTTTATTAATATATTCTTTACTAGTACTAACTCCACTCGATGTACAATAGTTTATTACTATAATGGGTAATGTAGTTGTGTTAACAATGTTGCTCGCAACTGATAAGTTTCCAACGGCATCTTTTGCCACTACATAAAAGTTATATAAAGTTGATGGTGATAACCCAGTCACTACTAATGAAGTGGAGGTGGTGGTTGTTTTTAAAACATTATTTTGATATACATCATAACCAAGAACACCTACGTTATCAATAGATGTAGTCCAAGATAAGTTAGTTCCTGATGTAGTTGTTCCTGAAATAGACAACGTAGGAGTACTAGGGCCAACAGTATCTATAATTGTGTTAGCAATAATAAAATCAACATTATTTATATCAAAAAAGATTTGATTTTTACCCTTAACCATAATCCTATTAGTTGTACCCACAATATTTGGGATTACTATAGTGGCTGCACCGGTATTTGGTGCTGATGAAAGTAAAGTGATTGGGAAAGATTTACCACCATCAGTAGATAACAGAATATCCACTGCAACACAGTTTATAGAATTTATATTAGTTCCTGCGACTGACCAAGTAACGGTTTGAACACTATTAGGTTTATAAGATACCACACTATTTTGAGAATCAACGGTAAAGGGTCCGGAATTACCATCCACAGTAATAATCATATCATCAGTATTATTAGCCGACCCATTCATCCTATTATCACGAACAGTTAATCTAAAGTTTAGAGTTCTGTTAACTCCAGGTAATACCTCTGTTGGTATTTCCGGACTTGATGTAGTCACAGAACCTGCTAATATAGTTGTCATATTAGGAAAATATCTTGTAGAAAAACTACTTGGATTATAACTTCTAAAAAGTGGTCCAGATGTGGCGGTAGTGCTCGGGACAGTTGTAATGGAACTTCCTAAATCCATTTCTTCCCAATCATATGTAAGTATATCATCTACATTAGCATCAGTTGCAGAACCTGTCAATATAAAAGGAGTTCCTTTAGGAATAACATAATCTAATCCTGCGTTTACTACAGGAATATAATTCCCTGTGGTAAATGTAACAGCACACGTTTTAGTTTTAATATTATCCGTAACTTGTTGAATACTGATAGCGTGAAAATACGCATCACTATAATTTTGAACATCTTTTGAAGTAGAACCAGCATAACTCATAATAGTAGAACCACTTCCTGGTTCCATTTGTGCACCAGTACTACTTTCAGTTACATATGAATATGTATGATTAGCACCCATCTGATGTCCCATTTCATGAGCAACAAAATCAATATCAAATCTATCACCACTAAAGTTTATAGGACTAGCACTAGTGTATCCCGCACCTTTGTTAAGGTCACTACATATACAACCAACACAACCTGCATCACCACTATTAACATTAATAGAATTTGCGCCTAGTAAATGTCCTATATCATAATTGGCTAAACCTATTACATTATTTAAAGTTGTTTTAATTTCAGTTCTCCAATTACCTTTAAGAGTAGAATCTGAATAAGGGTCAGTTAAAGGGTCTGTATAAATAACTGCGTCGTTATTTGAAATGAGCATTAGTTTTGCACCAAAATCCCTTTCAAAAATCCCATTAATTCTGGTTATTGTATTATTCATTGCGGAAAGAACAAGTAGTTTTGTACCTCCAAACAATTGTGCGTATTCACCAGTACAAGATAATGCCAATCTAAAAGTTCTTAAGACTCCATCATCTGCACCCTTGGCAACGCTAAAAGGTTGTGAACTATTTTCAGATTCACATGTGGTAGTACATTCAAATTTATTAATGGGTATTTCATTATCTGTTCTTCTATAAACTGTATATGTATCTATAGATACCGAGTCAATAAAAACCGCTGGTTTGTCTGGATAGATGGTCATTGATTTGAACCCTAATGGTGAGATACTAAAATAAGATTTTATTTGAGGATTCTCTAAACCTATAGCAATATATGATTTAATATCAGGATAGATTGCTTCTAATTCTGGTTCCATTACAGAATTTTCATAGACAACTAAAATTTCAAAATTGCCATCACCATCAGGTAATGATATAATTGTATTAGATTTACCATCTGTTCTTTTAGGTGAAGACTTTAATGTTTTTTTTAAAGAATTAGAATCTAACTTAAATAAGTGTTTTAACGGTAACCCTATTTGTTTATTTTTTGTGATGGTATTGTCTATTGAACACGGTGTCCACGTTGTAGCATTTTGGGAAACTGAAATATTAAAAGTTACCAATAAAATACCGAGTATTAATCTATTCATATTATTATTATTTGTTTATATAATTCTTCTAAATTCTTCTCATCTAATTCTGTTGTTGTGAATTCTTCGTTTGTTAATTCACATAGGTAGAAGTGGTGTATCACATCGTATTCTTTTCCTTTGTATGTTAATGTGGATGGTTCCGACATTAATTTCATTTGTTTTCCAGTTAATGGGCTTTTCATAATAATATTTCAATTGTTATACCTGCTGGCCCTAAAGATAAGTTGTAGGAATTAAATCTATTATCACTTAACCAACCGTATTTTTTAAAATTAAAGATTATTACATCTTTTCCTTCATATTGTGCATGAACAGCATTGGTTTGATAATCAATTACTGGGTGTGAAATAAACCCATTTTTAACAGGGTTTATATAATTTTCTTCTAATTCTTGTGTCTGAATGTGTATTAACATTTTTAATTACTTAATGGTGGTTTAATTGTTTGGTGAAACTGTTACCTTATACTTCATTGTTCTGTCATTCATATCCATAATACCAAATACAACAGAATCCTTATCATCAGGATTAATTAATGTAGGTGTTACGATATAACCTTTTAAAGTGGTTAAATCTAAATGTATTTTTTTTATTAAAGAAACGGGAATTTTAGTTTTTATTTCTGTTTTTTCAAATGTTTCTGGATTGATATAATCCGCTTTGTAATTTTCCATAATTTTTATTTTTTTAATTACTTAAAGGTGCTTTAATTGTTGGGTGTGATTGATAGTTTATTATTTCAAAGTCACTTATTTCAAATCCTTGTAAATTAGTATCCAATGGACCTACTCCACATTCTCCACTTTGTGTCTTCCAGAATTCTGTATTGATACTAAGTATTGGTAATGGAAAAGGTTCTCTTGTTGTATACGGAATTTGGTACATATCAAAATACTCTCTCACTCCTCCACCGAATGGTACAAGTCCACTTAATCTCTTTTCGTATAGTTCAGGTGTCATTGCTTGTTTTAACATGCTTAATCTCTCTCCAAAAGTATACTCTCTTCCAATTTGTTCCTTGGCAGCATCAATATGGTTTGAATATAAATGAACGTCTCCAAGGTTACCAATTAACTCATCAGGAACCATATTAACTTCTTTTGCAATTATTTCCAATAACAATCCATAAGAAGCAATGTTGAATGGTAAACCTAAGAATGTATCTACTGAACGTTGATTCCACATTAAAGAGATTGCTCTGGTTGGTAAATTATGTACCTCTGATGCAATATTTTTAAATTCAATTCTAGAATCTATACCGTTATAGGTTTCACCTTCATAAGGTTTTTCCATATTACCTCTTTGTTTAGGTGTTAATCTATCCCAAAACTCATCAAAACTCAACTCTCTCGTATAAACTTGAAATCCGTAATGACAGGGTGGAAGAACCATTTTCGGTAAATCGTGGACTGCCCAAGCATTTACTTGAAGTCTACGAGAATCTGGATTTTCTCTTAGCTGTTTATTTAATTCTGATATTTGGTCAATACCTTTATTACCAAATTCGTCACTAAAGTCTTTATCTATTTTTAATTTCTCTAGGAATTCTTCCTTAGTGAATGGAGTTCCATTTTCATGTGTATGTTTCATAACTTTTATTTTAAGTAAAACCAATTTTTATATTTACCATTTGGTTGTTTAATTAACCTATCTCTCATAGTATATTCATTTATGTTGTAAAAATCTGCTGCTGCTTTAGCAGATTCAAATTCAACACCATCTATTATACACCTTTTGTTTGAGGTTGCTGGTCTTTTTTTACCATGGTACTTTTTTTCTTTTTCTGTATTTGCCTTAGATGATATTGATTTACCATTAAATCTACCTGGCAACCACCCATCAGACTCAAGTACGACATCACTTGGCATTGCTCTCATGTTAGTACCATCAACTTTGTGATACCATTTTGTACCAGTCAAACGTTTTTTAATTGAATCTACTTGAGATTCTGATGGTTTAAATTTTTGCCACACCTCAAGCATTTTATGTTTTGAGTATTCATATATTCTTGAAGAAGGTGAGTATCTTTTCTGATTATCTGAAGTCCTACACATTGACCAAAAGGCATATCTTAAATCTGCATTATTTGGATAAATTTCATGTAATAGCCAATGAGCTAAAAAATGCTCTCTTGCTGTTAGCTTTACTAAATTGTCTGGATTATTTGTTCCGTTCATACATTTTGGTATGATGTGGTGTTTCTCAGTATAACCTTCTATAACTCTATCTCTTGCTCGGTTGATTATTTGATTGTAAATTTTTAAGTAGTCCATATTGTTTCCATTGTTTATCATATATAAATATGGTAAGAAATGGAAAACATACTATTTATTTTCAACTTTATTCAAATAATCACTATAGAGCTCATCATCTGACTTCCCACCCCAGTTACGCCATTGGAATCCGTATATTTTTCCTAACTCACCCCACTTCTTAGCAAACTCATCATTGGTTTGGATTTGGAGGATGAAGCCGTCATACCTTAGAACACCATCTTTTAAAAAATCTTGTTTCGAAGCTTTGTGCTGATAGTTCTTCCAGGCATCACCATTCCAAATATAGCAACCATTATCAATCAAATACTTAATATTTGTATCACCTCGAAGGAACCAAAGAAGTTCTGTTACGATTGTTTTCCATGGCATCTTCTTTGTAGTAAGTAAAGGAAAACCATCTTTCATATTGTGACGTATTTGTCTACCGAATACTGAGATTGTTCCTGTACCAGTGCGGTCAGATTTAGGGGTGCCGTTGTCAAGAATGTCTTGTAAGAGGTCTGTGTATGTTTTATCTAGTTTATTCATATTTTAAAATATCTACGTAATAATTATCGGTGTTATAACCATATTTAATTTTGCTTTGTTCCGCCTCTTCTTTAGTTTTGAAAGGAGCCAAGATTACATTATGTTCTTTACTCCCGTGTGCTGGTGATTTTTCATACACAGCATAAACTTTATTTATAAATCCCATATACTTTTTCTTTTATTTTTTAATTTATTCAGTAGTAAGTGTAATATCATCACTATCACTTGTAATATCTTCTTCATCTTTTAATTCTTTAATATATTGATACCACATTGGATTTGGTAATCCGCTATAATAGTCCCATAATTCATCATTATCTTCTTCGGTATTATTCATCTTTATTTTCTTCATTGAAAAAACTTGGTTTTTCATCGTCTTTAATTAAAGGTGCGGTTATATATTCATAAATCACAAAAATTAACGAAACGCAATAAATAACACCTATTATCCACCAACCCATCTTAATTAACCGGTTGTTGATACTCCAAAGTAAAATCAGGAGTATGGATTCTCAATACACCTATATCAAATAGTTGTATCGTCACTTTTTCGTTCTTTTCATTAAGAGTTTCAATATATCTAAATTTGAATCCATCTCTAGATGTTCCATTACAAATTCTACCTGTTTTGTAATATCTCTCAGCCTGAGTGTTTAGATTGTTATTAAAATATAAAATGATATCACCTTTTTCATTTCCACTAAAAATGGCGTATACACTGGTTGATTCCCATTCACCTATAGAATAATTGTGTTTATCTTTTTTAATGACATGGTCATAATACTTTGTAAATGTTTGAGAGCTCACCATCATTGAGATGAATAACGCAATAGCTAATAATAATTTTTTCATTGTTTTGTTTTTTTTAATTGTTAAATTCTTCATCACTATAATAGTCAAAATTTTCACCTTCGTCAACCTTTTTATTGACATATTCTCTTATTTCTTTCATATATTGTAAGAATCCCATTCTTAATCTATGAAATTCTTCATCCTTGATTTCATCCCAATGACTATAGTGTTCAAAACAATAATCAATACCTTCTTCTTCCATTCTATATTGGACTGAATGCCAATATTCTAATTCGTCTTCTGTCATTTTAATTATTTTATATTTGTTTGTAATTTGTATTGTTCCTCCGCCTGGTTGGTTATTTCCTTGTAATCAACCATTGTTGAGGTCACTTCCATTTTGTATTGTTCATCCACCTTATAAAAAGGTAACGACATACTTCGCCCACTTGTTGTTATGCTCTTTTTGTATTGTTCATCCACCTGTTTTTGCAGACGCCAACCGAACTCCTGTGTTGATTTTACACCCACTTTGTATTGTTCCTCTATTTGGGTAGGTGGGAATCGTTGTTGTGGTAGAGTTGATTTCACACCCACTTTGTAGTGTTCCTCCACCCATTTAGAACCCTTTCCGAAGGAATGACTAGTTGCTGTTACCCCCACTTTGTATTGTCCCTCCACCAAAAGTAGTTTGACGAATGTCAAAAATCCGGTTGTCGCCACCCCCACTTTGTAGTGTTCCTCCACCCATATCTTGGTAATGTCTTTAATTTGTTGATTAGACATACTAAAATATAATTCAAAAAACTTCCAAATTTCACTATAACTCACATAGACATACCCATTTTTTTTATTGTGTTGTAAAATACATTTTCCATCTTTCATATGAAAAATATAATCCGGATATTCTTTCATTAGGAATGGTTCCATATGGTTGTAGTTATCGTTCAACCACTTGATACAAAGTTTTTCTATTTTAGTCATTATCTCGTTTTTTTTGTAATTCTTGCCAATACCCATCTTCCTGTTGGTATCTTCTAACAACTTCAACCTCATCAGGGAATCCCAAAGATAGTTTTTTCTGGTTTGTATTATCAGCGCTCATTATGGTTTTAAACAAATTTGTTTTAAAGGAACCGGATGTCCCCTTCATAAAAAAAATAAATTCTAATTCTGCGTTGTTCATTTCTACTTTTGTTTTAATTTTTATTGCGTTTCTAATATGGCTACATCCACCATCATAGTAAATCCATATACCATTCCTAATTGTACTATTGTCGTTAGTTAAACTAAACTTACTAATTATATGTGGGTTACCATATTGAGATACCTTTATTGTATCACCTAAAGTAAAAACTTCACCATCTGATAATCGTTTTACTGAATGTATTGGATGGTATTTGGATTTATTTATATTATCCCAATCTTCATGCCCCTCATAGTAAAGATATTTTGTATCACCAAATCTTGGTGACCAATAGGATAGTATTTCATAATCCTTTTCAACCACTTTTTTAATGGATTTAAATAGTCCTATACCTGGAGTATTAGTAATAGTTCCTTGATTATTAGTGTGGATGAATAAAGTATTTTCACATAACTCAAACCTCTTTATAGTATTCCCCTCTGAACTGTATCCGGTAAATTTATCACCAACAGAAAAAATTTCACCATCTGATAATCGTTTTACTGACGATATTTTTTGTTTTAGATTATTTTTTATTGTTGTATCTACTATTTCATAATCCACTTCTTCCCAAAATTCAGGGTGTATTTCCACGTGAGCCCAATCGTAATTTCTATACCCTAATCCTTTAGAGTACATTGTTTCCTTACTTCCTGTTATTATTGTTCCCAACTCATCACTTCCCGGATAGGTTTTTATTAATTTATACTTTTTCATATCTAATTAATTTACTAAGTCATCTATTTTAATTCCGTGGTCATCCAATATTTCCAAAATACCATCACATATTGCGTCAATACCATCAAAGACATCGTTATTTGTATTCTCGGTATTTTCAAATCGTCTTTCCATAGTTTTTCTTAACTGAAGGATGTCCCATATCGCCATACTTAAATCTAATGATTTAACAGCTCTTAAATGAGCCATTCTATCATCAAAATCATTTAAATCAAATTTTAAAATTGCTTTTGCCATAATTTTTTATAGTTTTTTTCATTATAATTATAAGGGATTTTTTTCTAAACCCCAACACATATTTAACCATTCCCCACCATCGTAATTCTATTAATTTATTTAATATTAACGAGGTTATTTTTAATAAAAAAAATAAGACATTATTAATTATACCCATTTTTTCTAATCTCCGAATGAATTAGAGTTTAATCTCCACACACTTCTTATTTTACCAATCAATTCATCAAAGTTATTACTAACATCATCTTGGGGACAACTATCACCCCAACTTTTACCTTCGGGTGTTTTTAACCAATACTCTACTTTCATCGAGTTGATTTTTTCATCATAGTAAATTGAGATGCTTTCTACAATTGCATCATAAACAGCACAATGGTCACCAGGTTTACCATCACTATTACTATGTCTTGAGATACCGTAAACACTACTGTTAAGTTCGTAAAGTTCGTAATTTGTTTTCATAATTTTTTAATCCATTTATTATCCGAGTTCAACAAAAATTCCCCAACAAAATCTTTTCCACGATTCCATTCATCTGGACCGATAAGCGATAATGTTAATTCTTCAGCAAAGATATATAAAAAATATGACTTTCCAACTATTGGCTCAAAAGAAATTTTAGATTCCCAAACCATAATAGATGTATTGTACTCATCATACATTTTTTCAATCCTTTCTTTTATCTCTTGATGTTCCCTGTTGAAGACATCCATCATCTTTTTTGATGCTTCACTTCTAAACAAGGGAACATTGGGTAAATCAAAACTTTGACTACCAGCACTGGTGGGATATGTCCTTAACTTTGCGTCATACCCATCTTTTTCACTCCAAACTATTAAATCAGGTTTTTTCAATTTAAATAACTTTGTTTATTTATAACAACATCGTAACCCGTAAAATTACTTAATTGTTCTCCCACATCTCCTTTCATATTATCCTCCCACAATAATTTATTATTTGAAGTACTCGCAATCGTTACAAATAACGCCGGAGTATCTTTAACCCATTCATTGTTTTCGTCTAATTTATTCCTATCTAACACCGTATACTCCGAGACAATACAACCAGGATAAAAACATTCAATTAATTTATCAAACATTTTTCTTGTCATACAATTAAAGAGTTAATCACCCAACAAATTATTAACACCACTACTATATTATAGATGTAGTTTTTCATCTCCTCTTTGAAGGTTGGTTTAGGTGTTGAATACGAGTATACCACAAGTCTAAAAATGGTTACCCAAAATATTATGTTCATCATACCACCAAGTATAATAAAAATATTTTTAATAAAAAGTTGTTGTGTTAGTTTTTTTTATATATCTTTGTACCATATTAATAATCTAAAACATTTAAAAATGGGTAAGCCAAGTACAAAAGGGAAATATGTCGTTAAAGCGGGACTTTATGACATTTATGTTAAAATTATGTCCAAACCGGATGCAACAAAAAAACACGGATATTCTATGTCCTACGAGTTTTGCATCTACAAATCCGGAAAACTTATTGAGAAAGGATTAAAATCAAGAGACTCTGCCGTGGCAAAAGCATTAACGATTGTTCCATCTAAACCAAAACAAAAACAAAAAGCATAATGAATTACGGAAAAGATTTTCAAAAGTTCGCGATGAGCGAAAGTAATATCTCGGGACTTGATTTACATAACTACCAACAACATATCGTGGGAATGACCCCGTATATCTTGGAAGAACGAGAATTGAGAGCAACCCAAATGGATATTTTCTCCCGACTTATGATGGACCGAATTATTTGGGTATCCGGTCCTGTTGAGAGCAAGATGGCGTCAATCATTCAAGCCCAACTTATCTACCTTGACACTACAGATAAAAAAGATGTGAATCTTTACCTTGATACCCCGGGAGGTTCGGTACTATCCGGACTTGGAATTAGAGACACAATGAATTACATCAAAGCCGATGTTACAACTTTAAATGTTGGAATGTGTGCCTCTATGGGTTCAGTTTTAGTTTCTTCCGGAGCAAAAGGAAAAAGAAGTTCATTAATCTTTTCAAAAGTTATGACTCATATGGTATCTCACGGAACATCAGGAAATGTTCAAGATACTCGTATCAATCAATTGGAAGCCGAGAAATATAATTATATGTTATTCAAAATCTTGGCTGAGAATTGTGGTAAATCATTTGATGAGATGTATGAATCCTCAAGACACGACAAATGGTTCAACTCTGATGACGCAAAAGCGTTCGGGTTAATTGATAACATCGTTGGATTAGAAACAAATAAATCTATGACCGAGATGATGGTGGGGTTTGATGAATTTTATTCTAAAGAAATTTTAAAACGATAATACAATGGCGAACACGATGACAACTTATGTTAAGGTAGGAAATCTTAACGAAGAAACTTTTAATAAATTAAAAAGTATTCTCGATAAAAATAGCGATGATACGTCATATGTTGATATTGTAAATCACGTCAATAAATTATACGGTACAGAATTTATAGAACCGGACAATTTTATGGATAGGGAATGGATGGATGAGAATATTGGTACAAAATGGATAACCATTGAGTGTGATATAGATGAATATTCTTCAGAGGTTGATTTGGTTATTGAATCCTCTTGGGCAGTCCCAACCCAATATCTTCAAAAGATTGTTGAGTTCATCGGTGGTGATGTTGTGGTTTATGGAACTTACGAAGACGATGGTTACGACCCAATCGGAGCATTTGTATATGCGGTGGGTTACGATGATATTGAAGATTACGATGAGGTTGAAACCGATAAAATGTTTCAGGATGATGACTATATGGAAGAGATTTATGATGGTTTATATGAACTCCGTGATTCTTTATATGAAGGTTATCTTGAAGTAAAAAACGAAAAATAAAAAAATAAATAATGAAACAAGAAACACTTGAAGAAGTAAAAGATTTATCATATTGGAAATCAAATGCTGAAGAAGATTATATGAAAGTTCCAATTAGTGTATTAAGATATATTTCTGAACTTGAAGAAAGAAGTTATAGTGAGGAAGAAGTTATTGAATTTGCTAAATTTATGCTTTTTAGTAATCACGAATATAAAAGTTATAAAGAAATATTTAACGAATGGTTTTAAGAGTATAAAAAGAAATAAGATGAAAACAGCAGTAGAATGGTTGGAATGCCAAATTAAAAATTCAAAGTATTACTTTAAATTAATGGCAGAAATAAATAGTAGAAGTACAATAGCACAACCTAATGTATTTGAACAAGCCAAAGAAATGGAAAAGAAACAGATTATTGATGCTTGTAATCAAACAGAGTTTGAAGATATTGATGGAATGGGTATCCACGAAACAATAACAAGAGGAGAACAATACTATAATAAAAATTTAAAAATAAAAAGATGAAAAAAGAAAAAGTATTACTACAAAGCAGTATTGATGGAGAACCTATTTGGGGTTATAAAGAGGACGTAATTTGTGTTTATGTAGAAGATAAAAATCAAAGTAATAATTATTGTTCAAAGTGTGGGAAACAAATGTGGCAACATAAAACTCCGAAGAATTATATAAA
>Ga0214919_10001247_pt1 | contig 42156 bp, 43 predicted proteins | sample LL1503_MetaG_FD_177994 | JGI IMG/M metagenome (GOLD analysis project Ga0214919, IMG submission 177994) | Freshwater microbial communities from Lake Lanier, Atlanta, Georgia, United States - LL-1503 | ecosystem: Environmental > Aquatic > Freshwater > Lake | place: USA: Georgia | collected... | reverse complement strand
GCCGTAGGTTGTGGCCGCAACAAACAAGGCTGTTCGACCCAGCCTTGCCTTGAGCTGCTGGCGAAAGTTTGAATGGTCCCAGACCGCGGCCAAAGCCCTTGGGTGCAGCGCCTGAATCATCAAAGAAGATAAGCCACCCACCATCATGGCGGAAAAATCGGCATGGACCTTCCAGACAACAGAGTGGGGGCCAAACAGACCAGGGTCGCCAAGTGGTTGCTCAAACTCCTTCAGCGAAGAAGACGCACCCGTCATGTTTTGAAGCCCTTTTCCAATGGCATCAAAAGCCAGAGGCTTCACGATTTTGACGATGCTAGAAATCAATTTCAAACTTAAGGAGTCTGCACAACAGTGGCTGCATTTAGGACTGCCATGGTTTGATGGGTCTTTTGACTTTTGACTGGTATACGCTTTTTCAAAATTGCCTCTGAACTTTTGAGTTAACTTTTAAAGCATACATTTAAATTAGATTTAATTTGATTTTAGAAGAAAATAACCTTACTCCTTTTTTCACCAAGTCACATCAATTTAGCAAGGAGTTGATCATGAAGTTATCGCGTTTTTTGTTGAACGTGCTATTGACCAACTGGCTGAATTTGGCCTTCGCATCCACGAACACCACTTCTGCGGACTACAAGCCTCAGGTCGGTCAAGACGGCAACGATGTGATCTGGGTTCCCACGCCAGATGGCCTGATCGAAAAAATGCTTGCAGCTGCCAAGGTGAACGACAAAGACACCTTGTTTGATTTGGGCGCGGGCGACGGCATCATTGCCATTACGGCTGCGCGCCAATATGGGGCAAAGTCGGTGGGTATTGGATACAACCCCGAGATGGCTGAATTTGCTAGGCGCAAAGTGGCCGAAGCAGGCTTGACCGCAAGGTGCATGCCTGCTCTGGCCGTCTGGAAGGTCGCCGCTTAACTGGCACTGTGGTGGCTGATTTCTTAAGCACAACCGTCGAGATGACACGAGCTTGATGCGCATTTGAAACAGGCCAGCATGTTGAATGATCCAGTTTAAAACAAATAGCACCGATCCCGACAAGATGCTCCGCCTGCTGCATGGCTAACTTACTCCAGCGTCACTTATGCCATCTCACAAAAAGCCATTCATGTTTCCATAGGGCTCATTGCCAGCGGCGTTTTGGCCTTGTTGATTTTGCGTGCGCTAGAAAAAAAACTCCAGTAGCGTTGTGGACAATGAAAGCATGCGCTCCAAAAAGAATTTTTTCAGTTTTTGCTTTGACAAAACACAGGAGTGAGATAAGCTGATATCGGTTTTGTAATCGCTTAAAGATGTCTCTGATAGATTGCTTTGCTACTTCTTAAAGGAGCCACCCATGCTTGTACGCCTCTTGTATGTCAGCCAACCAGTTGGCCCCATTACAACCACAACGACCACCTTAATTTTAGAGAAATCTGCTGCCTACAACAAAAAAGAAAATATCACGGGTGTTTTATGTCAAGGCTCAGGTTTGTGGTTGCAAGTCTTGGAAGGCGAGAGATCTCAAGTCAATTTACTTTACGCTCGCATCATGGCCGATCGAATTCACCGTAATGTTGAACTGCTGTCAATGGAAGAAATTACGCACAGACGCTTTGGTCAATGGTCTATGGCGCTTGTCTATTTGTCCAAAGACGATCCCATGGTTCAGATGGCTCACCCAGAGTTTGACCCCTACACAGCTTCAGCCAAGGATGCGTTTTTTATCTTAGATGAACTGATTAAAACAGGCAGTCCAATTCTTAATCAATGAACTTCTTACGCACACAGGAAGATTTCATGTCAACCTTGCGCAGTGCTATTTTGCAAATAGCCAGTGTGGCCAGTTTTTCATCCTGTTGGGCAAGCATTTTTAGCCGAGTGAAATACGCTGAAGCAATTCGCGTTTGAGAATTTTGCCGCTCAGCGTCATTGGCATGTCAGCGACCACCGTGATGGCGGAGGGTCTCTTGTAGGCCGTCAAATGGGTGTGAGCATGTAACTGCAGGGCCGATGCATCTATCTCCACGCCAGATTTGGGCTCGACAAAAGCCAAAATTTCTTCGTTGCCATCTGCTGTCTTGCGGCCAATGACCGCAGCTTTTTGCACGCCGGGGTAATTCAACAGAACGGCTTCCACTTCGCCGGGGTAAACGTTAAAGCCAGAACGAATGATCATCTCTTTCAAGCGCCCCACCACCTGCAACGCCCCATCGGCAGACTGACGCCCCAAATCGCCGCTGGCATACCAACCACCAGGCTTCATGACCTGCTCGGTAATGGTCTGATCACGAAAGTAGCCCGGCATCAAACCCAAGCCGCGCATGTAAATTTCGCCTGTCTCGCCATACGGCAGATCGCGGCCTTCGGCGCTGACAATGCGCAACTCGGCCCCCTCTACCAAGTAGCCTGCACTGACATCGTCACGCCATTCTCCCAAACGGCACAGGGTCAATGCACCGGCGTATTCCGACAGACCATAGCCATGGTGCAAAGGCAATTCGAAACGGGCTTGCACAGCATTTTTCACACTCAGGTCAAGCGGTGCGGCGCCTGTGTACACATAGCGCAAATCAGGCGCAACGGGGTGCTCAATGCCCTGCGAGTCCAGCCAGGTCAGCAGGCGTGAGAACATGGCCGGTGGGCCTTGCAATTGGGTCATGCCATGCTGAGCCAAGGCCTCAAATACATCGGCTGGTTCAAATTGGCTGCGCATCAGCAATCCGGAACGGGCATAGATGGACGCCATGAGCACAGTCCCTAATCCAAAAATATGCGTCATTGGCAAATAGGCATAAGAACGATCAGCCTTGCCCAATAGCCTTGACTGCGACGACACTTTGGCAAACTGCAACAAACCAGCATGGGTCAGCATCACACCCTTAGGCTGGCCGGTGGTGCCGGATGTGAAAATGATGGCAGCGACAGATTCGGCAAGCTTGTCGGACTGCACGCTTGCATCGATTGCAGTGTGTGTACGCAGCAAGCCTGGCAATATGCTGGGCAGCGTCAATTGCGCTTTCGCATGATGGCTTGCGGCCACAGACACGCCAGAGGTGAAATAAACCACGCGAGCATCAGCTTTGGCAACAAAGCCGGCCAATTCGCTTGCGCTCATGCGGGCGTTAACGCCGCAAACCCATGCGCCAACACGGCTGCAGGCCAAAATCAAAGCGACATGCTCAGGACAATTTTCTGCAACTACCAACACACGATCGCCCAAACGAACATCACTTTGGCGCAACTCAGATGCGAGAGCGTCCACGCTGAAGGCCAATTCACCTAGGGTGATTTGACCTTGCTTCAGGTAAAGGAAGGGATGGTCGGGATCCTCCTGGACGCGCTGATCAAACAGGTGATGAATGCGGGTTGGGTTCATGCTTTATTCGAATTTCATACCTTTGGTCACTTCAGCCCACAAAGCATGCTCTCGGCGCATGCGCTCAGCCAATTCGCCGCCATTGCTGCTCCATATGACATAGCCTTGATCGATCCAGCGTTTGCGTAAGTCGGGGTCCTGCAGCGCCTTGGTCGTAGCCGATGCAATTCGCTGCTGCAGTTCAGCCGACATACCCAATGGGCCATACAGCCCAAACCAACCGCCCACATCGTAATCACGCACGCCCAACTCGGCCATGCTGGGCAATTGCGGCAAAGCAGGGTTGCGCTCTTTGGAGGTCACAGCCAAGGGCCGCACTTTACCGCCATCGATGTAAGCTTTGGCGCCGCCAATGATGTCAAACATCATTTGTATCTGGCCACCCATCACATCTGTCATGGCAGGCGCGTTGCCCTTGTAGGGTATGTGGGTCATGCTCACACCCGCGCGACTGGCAAACAACTCACCACTCAGATGGTTGGACGCACCCATGCCGGCAGAGCCATATGCCAGTTGACCCGGATTGGCTTTGGCAAAAGCCAACAACTCGGGCAAAGTTTTGAAGGGCTGATTCAGGTTGATCACCAACACATTGGCATAACTCAAAATCGGTGCCAGCGGCGTCATGTCTTTGAGCGGATCAAAGGTCATTGCCTTGAGCACATGAGGGGTGATGGTCATGGTGGGACTGGCTGCGAAAAAAATCTCGCTGCCGTTTGGCGGGGACTTGACCACCGACTGCCCCGCCAAAGCGCCACCCGCACCCGCCCTGTTTTCCACCACAACCGTTTGACCCAATTCCCGACTGAGTGCAGGCGCAAACACGCGGGCGGCAGCGTCCACAGGACCTCCAGCGACATAGCCCAAGATGAGTTTGACGGTTGAAGGCGCGGTTTGTGCGCCCACCCCCGACATCAACATGACCGATCCCATGGCCAATAAACTGCGCCTGAGAACAAGGGAAATGAATGCTGTGGTCATGTTGCCTCCTGTGAAGAAAAAAGTTGATTTCAAATGGGGTCCCAGCTGAACACATCGCCGGAACGTTCCAAATCAAAAAAGCTGGCTTTGAGTGCGGGCATAGCCTGATCCAGCACGGTTTGGGGCGTCCAACCTTCGCTGCGATGAACCGAACGCAAAGGACGCGGCTGACTCATCAAAAATATTTCATTGTTGCGAACCGCAAATACTTGGCCATTGACATGGGCCGAGTCATCACTCGCTAAGGCCACAGCCAAGGGCGCTATTTTGGCGGGCGTCATTTGCTTGATTCGATCCACACGGGCCTGCTCTTCTGGCGTGTCGGTCGGGATCGAACCGATCATGCGACTCCATGCAAAAGGCGCAATGCAATTGGATCGAACATTGAACTTGCGCATGTCCAGCGCGATCGATTTGGACAAAGCCGTGATACCCAACTTGGCAGCCGAATAATTGGCCTGACCAAAGTTACCCACCAAGCCGGATGTGGAAGTCATGTGGATGTAGTTGCCACTTTCTTGTTCCTTGAAATAAGGGGCTGCAGCTCGGCTGACATAAAAGCCGCCATGCAAATGCACTTTCATCACCGCATCCCATTCGTCCACGCTCATTTTGTGGAAAAACCGGTCGCGCAAAATACCAGCGTTGTTGACCACCACATCAATGCGACCATAATTTTCCATCGCCGTCTGAATGATCCGGGTAGCGCTCAAGGGGTCGGAGACACTGTCGGTGTTGGCAACGGCTTCGCGGCCAAGCGCCTTGATCTCCTTGACCACTTGTTGGGCAGGGCCGGCATCAAGCCCCTCACCTGCGACAGAGGCACCAATGTCATTGACCACCAAACGCGCACCTTCTCGGGCCATCGCCAAAGCTATTTCGCGCCCAATACCACCACCAGCACCTGTTACCACCACCACTTTGTCTTGTAACAAACTTGGTTGATTCATTTCGTCGCTCCTCTAAGACATGACTTTTCTCGACATGATGTTTCGACTCAGATGTTGGTGTATCGAGCTCCTAGCCTAACGAGCTAGGTTTGGGACTAGAACTAGGGGCTCTGTTGAATGCTCAGACGTTCATGATGGTCACTGAACGAGAATTCAAATAGGCGTCCATGGCTTCTGGTCCACCTTCTGAACCGTAACCCGAATCTTTGATGCCACCAAACGGCATCTCGGCAGATGGCAGGGCCGGCATGTTCATCCAAAGCATGCCCACTTCCACTCGGCGCGCCAATAAATCAGCATTTTTCAAAGACTTCGTGAATGCGTAGCCCGCAAGGCCGAAGGCCAAACGATTGGCTTCTGTGATGGCCTCATCCAACGTGTTGAAGCTGCGAATGGCTGCCATTGGGCCAAAAGGCTCATCGTTGAAAACCTTGGCATGCAGTGGTACATCGGTCAAGATGGTGGGCTGCCAGAAGTTACCTTCGTTTCCGATTCGCTCTCCACCCAATTCGAGTTGTGCTCCTTGTTTGATCGCGTCTGCAGTGAATTCGGCCATGGCCGTCAAGCGGCGCGGATTGGCCAATGGGCCCATGGTTGTACCTTCTGTGGCACCGTTACCCACCTTAAGGCCTTGGGTGTACTTGACCATTTGGGCAGCAAATTCCTTCTTGATGCTTTCATGCACGAGAAAGCGAGTGGGTGCGATACAAACTTGTCCAGCGTTGCGAAACTTAGCTGCCCCAGCCGATTTCACCGCAAGGGCGATGTCTGCGTCTTCGGCAACGATCACTGGGGCATGGCCACCCAATTCCATCGTGACACGTTTCATGTGCTGGCCCGCCAATCCAGCCAGTTGCTTGCCTACAGGCGTGGAACCAGTGAAGGTAATTTTTCGGATGATGGGATGAGGAATGAGGTAGTTGGAAATCTCAGCGGGTGTGCCATAAACCAAGCCTAAAACGCCCTCTGGCAAACCTGCATCTGCAAAGGCGCGAATAAGCGCTGCGGGGGCGGCGGGCGTTTCCTCGGGTGCTTTGACAATCATCGAGCAACCTGAGGCTAAGGCCGCGGCCATTTTTCGAACCACTTGGTTGATTGGAAAGTTCCATGGCGTGAAGGCCGCAACTGGCCCTACCGGATCCCTGATGACCATTTGACGGGCTGAGAGGTTAAAGCGAGATGGCACGATGCGGCCATAGACACGCATGCCTTCATCAGCAAACCATTCGATGATATCGGCTGCTGCCATCGCTTCACCTTTGGCTTCCATCAGTGGCTTACCTTGTTCTTGAGTCAACATGACAGCAATGTCGGCAGCTCGCTCGCGCATCAAACCCGCGGCCTTGCGCATGATTTTGTTGCGCTCAACGGGCAGCATGTCGCGCCATGTTTCGAAGCCCTTTTGAGCAGCTTGCAAAGCACGGTCTAAATCAGGGATGCGGGCATGCGCAACCCGGCCAATTTCTTTACCGGTAGCGGGATTAAAAACAGCAAGCGATTCGCCTGCAGCGGCATCACACCATTGGCCGTTGATGAAAAGTTGGGTATTTGGATAGGTCATGATTGTTCCTTTAAATTTATTGCATTTTCCATCAAATAAGTCTCGAATCAAAAGTTTGTACTTGAATCCAAACAATTATGCAAAAAGATACTCAAAAATAGTCAATTGATTCAGTTGGCATTTCATACAAGTTTGGAAACCCCAGGCGGAACTTTCAATGCGGCGGATGCTACTGTTCGTTGTACCACATCAGCAAGCAATTTCGCAGCAGCAGACGGCTCTCTGGCGGTCGCAAATATCAACCCCAGTTTTCTTTGAACGCTCGGTTTTTGAATTGGTATGACGGCCACGGCACCGTGAGCTGGATCTGGACAAAGCATTGAAGGCAGTACAGTGACGCCCAATCCTGCCTCGACCAGTCCTAACAGCGTCAAAATCTGTGTTGTTTCGTTGACGACATTCAGTTGTATGCCATTGGATTCAAACGTGCGGTCCAATTCATCCCTAATGCCTGACCCTCGCCTTAGCAAAATCATTTCAAAGTTTGAGAGCTCAGGGCCATTGATTTTTTTGCGTTTTGCCAATGGATGATCAAAACGACAAACAGCTTGAAACGTATCCGTCAACAGCGGAATTGAAAGTCCCAACTTAATGGATGAATCCTCGCTGACAATTGCTAAATCACACTCTGCTTTGTCGATTTTTTGCAAAATTCCTCGCATGTTGTCATCCAGGAACACGACATCAATGCCTGGATATTGCACCTTCATTTCAGCCAATACAGGCGGCAATAATCGATACACCGCAGAAGACAAGCATGCAATTGAAACGCGTCCACGTCCTGACGAAGCAAACTCTCTAAGCGCAGCAATTGAGTCATCCAAGCCTTCCAGCAATCTTTCAGCGTCTGCCAAAAATGCCGAGCCTGCTTCGCTGATTCGAACACTGCGGGTCGTTCTGTCCAGCAGCTTGACACCCATCAAAGACTCCAATTGTGTGACCGCTTGACTTGTCGCCGGCTCACTTAAATGAAGCGCATTTGCCGCATTTCGAAAACTCCCCCTGCGTGCAATTTCCACAAAAATTCGCAAATGCTTCAGGTTGGGGTTGAACATTGGGGGTCGCTTTGAATGGCAGGAGGCAAAGGGTGTTGCGGATCTGATTGAATATCCACGGATATATCGAAATTTTATATATATATATAAGATATTTCAACTTGTTTTATTTGTCATGCATTTTTAAGATCTTTCAATCAACTCAATGACGCTCGTCAATGGTGACTCACACAACATTTGCAAAACAGCCAATCTTCAGGGATTGGTACTTAACAAAACAGGTTTTTGTTGCATTGGCGCTGTCCGCTTGGTTTGCAGTTTGTGCTCAAACTAACTCTACTGTCATTGAATTGATTGTGCCCACAGCAGCACAAGGCTCAACGGACTTATTGGCACGCATCGTCGCCAAAGGCCTGACTCAAAATGGATTTGGACAAGTAAATGTCCGAAATATGCCAGGACGCAGTGGCACCTTAGCAGCCGCTTATGTGGCGGCCGCCATACCCGACGGCAGAACATTGCTTGTGGCGACACCCAGCAGTCATGGGATTGCATCTGCTTTAGATCAAAAATTGCCTTACGAACCGATCACCAGCTTCACATCGATTGTTCGCTTTGCCTCTGCGCCTTATCTTTTGGTTGTTAGCCCGGAGCGCATACAAAACCTAGCATCCTTCACAAAAGAGGCTAAGCAGGCCCAGAGTAAATGGGCCTATTCATCCACAGGCGTTGGTGGGCCACATCACTTGATTGCAGAGTTTTATTTTGAAAAAGCTGGCATCACATTGAATCATCGCCCTGCAGCAGGAGGAGCGGCAGCTCTGCAAATGCTTCAAAAAGGCGAAGTGCAAGTCATGCTTCCGGCAGCCATACTCGCTATTCCAAGGATCAAACAAGGACAACTTAAGGCGTTGGCGGTCACTGGCTCGCAAAGGCTTACCGTGTTACCGGATGTACCTACCTTCAATGAAGCTGGTGTTCCGATGGACATGGTTTCTTGGTATGGCCTGATGGCGCCTAAAGGCTTACCAAAAGAACAAACTGAAAAACTCGCAAAGGGTGTTCTTTCTATACTTTCAGAGCCCCTGAATCAAAAATCATTGAGCGATTTGGGAATCAACATCACCGCAGAGTTAGGTGCGGATTTTGAGGCAACGATTAAGACAGAGATAAGTCACTGGAAATCACTTGTTACTAACTTAGGTTTGCAAGTTGACATTGATAAATCAGATTAATTGAACTGGGTTAAAGAAAAAATGAACGACAGCACTTCATTGATTGAACTCCTTAATGGGATAAGACGCCTCGGTACTCAATCTCTAGCGCAATTAAGCTTTAAAAAGATTGTCTGCCTTACTGCATTGTCATATGTGGCGTTTTCACAGGCTGCATTCCCAGAAAAACCTATCCGAATTGTGGTGCCCTTTGCACCTGGTGGAGCCGCTGACAGTGCGGTGCGTTTGATGGCCCCCAACTTACAAAAACGTTTAGGGCAGCCTGTCCTGATTGAAAACAGAGCTGGTGCAGGAGCAACGATTGGGACTGCCTACGTTGGCACTTCAACGCCAGACGGCTACACACTGCTGATGGGCAGTGCGAGCAATGCCATTGGCAATGCCATTCAAAACAAGATGCCCTATGTTTTTGAACGTGATTTCATACCAGTGATGTTGGTGGCAGATGTTCCTGGCGTAGTAGTGGTGCCCACAAAACTTCCAGTCAAGAATATGCAAGAGTTGATTGCGTATGCAAAAGCAAATGAAGGTCAGCTCAACTATGGTTCTCCAGGTTATGGAACCAGCGTTCACCTGGCCGGTGAATTATTCCAAAGCATGACCGGCACAACCATGATTCATGCCGCCTACAAGGGAGCAGCACCTGCCATCACTGATTTGCTGGGCATGCGATTACAACTCATGTTTCCTGCCTTGGCTGCGGTTCAACCACACATTCAAGCGGGAACGTTGCGCGCCCTTGCGGTTACAACCAGGAAAAGGACAGCGCTCGCACCAGATTTGCCGACTGTGAGCGAAAGTGGGCTGGCTGACTTTGAAGTAGGAGGCTGGATTGGAATCTTTGCACCTAAAGGTACCCCCTCCGATGTGCTCAATACGTTGACACGTGCGATCAGTGAAACCATGAAAGAAGAAGAGCTTCGTCAAGGCCTCTCAAAAATTGGCATTGAAGCGATGCCTGGATCTTCACAAGCACTTCGCGAACGAGTTGAATCAGATTCAAGGCGCTGGGAAAAAGTCATCAAAAGTCGAAAAATGGAATTGCAATGAACGCAGACATTACACAAAAAAATCGTTTGACAGCTCAGGCTCTCATTGATGATCTAAGTCAACCTGTTTTGTCTCACTTTATCGATGGACAAAACTACCTGCGGCAGGATTCAGCAACGATTGCCAATCGATCACCCATCGATGGCACCGAACTTAATCAAACTGCGCAAGGCACCGAAGCAGATGTCAACAAGGCCAGTCTGTCCTCAGAAAAAGCTTTTGAAAGCTGGCGTCAATGGCCCGCAGACAGAAGGCGTGATGTCCTGCATGCCATAGCCGACCGCATTGAGGCAAATGCAGAATCAATTGCTTTGATTGAGACAGCAGATACAGGCCAGCCTTTGAAATTTACAGGAAAGACTGCAACCCGTGGTGCTGAAAATTTCCGCTATTTCGCTGATTTGTGCTCGCGTGCGGGTGATGGACACAGTTACCCTACCCCGACCCATCTGAACTACACGATGCGCGAACCCATCGGACCCATTGGTGCCATCACACCATGGAACATGCCTTTCATGCTGGCCACTTGGAAAATTGCACCCGCACTGGCTGCCGGCTGCACTGTTGTGCACAAACCTGCCGAATGGAGTCCACTGACCGCCACTTTATTGGCCAAAATTGCAAGTGAAGCCGGATTGCCAGCAGGCGTTCTGAACACTGTTCAAGGATTGGGGCATGAAGCTGGAAATGCACTCACACAAGACCCCCGAATCAAGGCCATTGCATTTGTCGGCGGCACGCAAACAGGCTCTCGCATCATGGCGCAGGGCGCAGCCAGCCTGAAACGCGTTCACTTTGAATTAGGCGGTAAAAGTCCTGTCCTTGTATTTGATGATGCAGACATCGACAGAGCTGTCGATGCAGTCACTTTCATGATTTTCAGCCTTAACGGTCAACGCTGCAATGCAGGCTCACGTCTTCTTGTTCAACGCTCCATACACAATCAATTTGTAGAACGCCTGATTCAACGTGCAGAGAAAATTCGAGTGGGAAACCCCTTTAATCCGGCCACTGAAGTAGGGCCACTGATTCACAGCACACAGCTTACAAAAGTCAAAGAACATTGCGCAAATGCCGTTCAGGCTGGTGCCACCTTGCACTGTGGTGGTGTCAACGCAGTGACAGGCGATTTACCCGCAGCAGGAAATTGGTTTGCGCCTGCCATCGTCAGTGGTGTCACACCTTCTATGGACATCGTTCAACAAGAAGTTTTTGGTCCTGTGCTGACAGTTTTACCTTTTGACGATGAATCGCATGCCCTCGCGCTAGCCAACGACAGCCGATATGGCTTGTCAACCTACCTGTGGACTGGTGATGTAGGACGTGCCCACCGATTGGCCAGGTCCTTTCAGTCTGGAATGGTCTGGGTTAACACTGAAATTTCGCGCAATTTATCGACACCATTTGGCGGCATGAAGGACAGTGGCATAGGACGTGATGGTGGCGACTGGAGTTTTGACTTTTACATGGAAACTCGCAACGTTTGCATTGCACTTGACAGCCACCCCATCCCTCAAATTGGCAAGCTTTAAGTCTCGTAAAAAAATTGACAAACCTTCAGGCATACGAATGACCCAGAAACAAAGACCCAATATTCTTTTTATCACCACTGACCAACAACGGGCTGACTGCATAGGTTATGAAAATGGTCAGCTTCATACGCCAAATTTAGATGGATTAGCGCGTTCGGGCACTCGGTTTTCCAACTGCATTACACCCAGTATTGTTTGCCAACCTGCTCGCGCAGCCATCTTGACTGGCATGCTGCCATTGACAAATGGCGTATGGGACAACGGCGTTGACTTGAATCCGAGTGTGGGCGATCAAGGTATGGCGGCCGCATTGGCTCGAAGCGGTTATGCCACATCATTTGTTGGCAAGGCTCATTTCTCTTCCAAGATCACTTTTAAAGCAACAGGTACTCCTGAATGCAAAAAAAGTGCTTCTAATTACCCAGATGATTGGGTCGGCCCATACATGGGTTTTGATCATGTTGAGTTGGCCGCATTGGGTAAATTTCACCGTGCACGATTACCAGATGATGCGCCTGCCATCCATCGGTTTGAGCATGCTTTATTGAGTCATCCAAAGGCATTGGAATTATGGCAAAGGTCTTCAACCCAAGGGAGCGGTGCAGCTCAGACTTGGGACTCATGCTTGCCCGCTGAATGGCACAGCAGCACCTGGGTTGCTGAACGCACTTTGGCAATTTTGCACAAGCAAAAAGATGCTTCACAACCTTTTTTTGCATGGGCCTCTTTTCCTGACCCACATCACCCCTTTGATTGCCCGGCTCCTTGGAATGCCATGTACAAACCTGGCGACATGGCGTTACCCAAACATAGAACACTTGATTTGGAAAAAAGGCCATGGTGGCACCGAGCTGCCTTAGAGGGTTCACCTCAAATTGCCGATCCCGAGTTGGCTAAATTTCGCTCAGAAGGGTTCAAAGTTCCACCTCAAACAGACGAACAACTGAGGGAGATGACTGCAAATTACTACGGCATGATTTCGTTTGTTGATCACCATGTAGGAAGGATATTGGAGGGTCTTAAACAATCAGGCTTGGCAGAAAATACTTTGATTATTTTCGCCAGTGATCACGGCGACATGCTTGGAGATCACGGGCTTTATCTCAAAGGGCCCATGTTCTATGAAGGCGTTCTAAGAGTTCCCTTGATTATCTCAGGGCCCGGCATCCCCGCTGGCCAGTGTATTGAATCGCCTGTTTCCACCATCGATTTGGCCGCTACGTTTTTAGAGAGTGCCGGCCTGAATAACCCAAGTATTCAGAGTCGCTCCTTGCACCCCGTTATTCAGGGTCAGGAAATACGTGAATGCGCATGGAGTGAATGGCATGTGCATCCCGCTCGTCTTGGTGTTGCGCTTGAACTTCGCGCCATCAGAACCTCAAATTACAGCTACACATATGAATTTGGGTCGGGTAGCGGCGAGTTGTATGACCTTCGACAGGACCCTGAACAAATGATCAATCACTTTGAGGATCCTGAGTGGCGCGAAGTTCGCGGTCAAATGCATGAACTTTTGCTGAATCGACCTGGCGCCATCCGATCTGACTTGGCTGAGCCCGTAGGCATTGCATGACACCGCTTTCATTTCATATCGTCAAGCGAATGACCCGCTACTTTTTAATTCTTTTGATGGCGATGCTGCCTTTGTGGTCGCGATCAGAATGCCTCTCCTCCTTACCCGCGTTGGACAAACTAGAAGCAATCGTCCATGCCGAAATGACAGCACGCGACGCACTCGTGACCATTCGTCGCAATGCTCAGGACTGGAAAAACCTATTGCTTCGTGGAAGCGATGCCCAAATGCGGCAAATGATGCAAAGCCGATTTGACACGCAAGCTGCGACTTATGAAGTACGGCTGGGTGAGTTGCGAAAACAAATGCAGGCATTGGGTGAAAACTCTCAGCGAATTGATATTTTGGAGTCTGAAAGAGCTCAGCTTTTTGGGAAATACCGAGGGGCTCTTTCAACTCATGGCGTCAATACGCTTGAGGCTGCTTTTCGGGCCGATAAAGAAGCCCAAGGTGCAGATATCAAAACTTTGCGCACGCTAGAGGAAACCATTGAATTTCTGACCATCAAAAGTCACGAGCAATTTCAGACTGTGCGTAAGTTAATGCAAACATGCGATTCCCAACATTTACCACGCCAACAAAAATAACGAGTCCATGAAATTTCAACCTACACATACTGGCGCTACGTTGTTAATTGCGTCCTTGGCTGCACAAGGGGTTGACACCGTTTTTTGCATGTCAGAACGTATCCTGAACACATTAGCCCTAGCGCTTCCATTGCGTCGATTCGTAAAAACTCTAATGCCAGACCAGTTACTGATCTGTCGCTTGCGACATAAATTATTTCAGAAAGATTGAACGTGACTTCATCACTCGCCTGCACTGCATCCAGTTCGGATTTACCTTCAATTGACATTGTGGTTCCGTTTCCACCGGGTGGGATTGATCTGATCCTAGAGCTCTTTTTGGAGGGTCTGAAAGTACGACTGGGCCAATCTGTTAATTTGATCAACCGCCCTGGCGGAACTGGTGCTCATGGAACACTTGAAGTTGCCAATGCAAAACCCGATGGGCTCACACTGTTGTTTGCCTCTCAAGGCCCTCTCGTGTACCAGCCACAACTGAATGCGGTCGGTTACAGCGCTTTGCACTCATTTGTTCCAGTCTGCCGCGTAACCTCGACTCCAAGTGTATTGATGGCTTCTGGCAAAAGTGGTTTCGACAACATGGCGCAGGTTGTGGCCGCCGCTCGTCAAGCACCTCAGGCCATTTCATATTCGACACCTGGGGTAGGAGGACTACCTCATATTGGGATGGCCGCATTTTCAAAAGTCATGGGGGTGGAGATGACTCACAAGCCCATGGCAGGTGCTGCTGCAGCCATCAAAGCCTTAAAAGATGGCGAAGCTGAGCTGATTGCCGAACAACTTCCAACCGCCATCGCCTTGGCCAATGAAGGCGCACGAATCATCGGCGTCTTTGCACAGACTCGCTTGAGCCAACTTCCACAAGTTCCGACCTTGATCGAACAAGGGTGTAATCTTTGCTTTCAATCATGGAATGCGCTGATGGCCCCATCAAACACACCATCGACAACTTTGCAAAGATTAAGTGAAGCCTGTTTAGCCGCATTGGCTGATGCGACTCCCGCCATGAATCAAAAAATGGGAATCGATCCAGCCTACCTTGGCTCTGCCCAAACAGCAATTTTCATAGCCAGCGAGCTTGACCGCGCACATGAACTCGCTCGCTTGAGTGGACTGATTACCGATAAGTCAATTTAACAATTTTTAAAAGGAGACATCATGAACAAAAGAATCATGCTTTTAGGTTTAGCGGCAATCTCATTGGCTTGTCAGTGGGGCTCGACAGCAACCGCTCAGACTTATCCCAGCAAACCCGTCACCTTGGTCGTTCCCTACCCCGCCGGTGGTGGTGCTGACATCATTGCAAGAATGTTGGCCGAATCGATGAAATCAACTTTAGGCCAGTCCGTCACGGTGACAAACCGACCTGGAGGCCAAGGCACCATCGGCACAGCTGAGGTGCTGCGGATGCCCGCAGATGGCTACAACATCGTTCTCAGTGCTGCAGCCACATTGACTGTGCAGCCACACCGTCAGGACTTGCCTTACAACACACCAGATGATTACGACCCCATCATTAAAGCGTCAAATCTGCCCATGGTTTTGGCTGTGCTATCCACCTCAAACTTGAAAAATGCCAAACAAGCTCTGGATTTTTCACGTGCCAACCCAGGCAAACTCCGAGTAGGTACACCTGGTAACGGCTCAGTAGGCCACTTGATCGTCGCCAGTGTGAACGCCAAAGCAAAGATACGATTGGGACATGTGCCCTATGCCAGTGGGGCTGAGTCAATTCCCTCCATGCTAGGGGGTCACATTGAAGCTGTAGTCGCTCACCCCTCAGAGTTACTGCCTCACGTCAAGGCCAAAACGGTCACTGTTTTGGCTGTTTTTGAAGATCAACGCAATCCAAATTTTCCTGATGCACCCACGTTTAAAGAGCTGGGCTATGACGTTTCCATGGGAGTTTATTACCCCATTGTCGCGCCCAAAGGAATGCCTGCAGACGTTAAAGCAAAACTCTTCAAGGCTGCAAAGGATGCCATGGAAACCCCCGCCTTCAGTGCTCAAGCTAAAGAACGCGGATACAACTTGGAAATTAAAGATCCAGAAACATTGCGCAAAGAACTTTGGACTGCTTACCGAGAAAACGGTCAGTTGGTGAACGAACTGGGTATGGGTAAAAAATGACAAGCCGAACATCAGGGCTACTTTCCGCCTTGTTCTTTGTCCTTTTAGGTGGTGGACAGGTGTATCTTGCGCCACGCCTGCCTGGAGGACTTGGGCTAAACGCTGCCGAACCAGGTCCAGGACTTTTCCCAATGATGACAGGGGCGCTCATGCTCTTAGCAGCAACTGCACTTTTGATTCAATTGTTGCAGAAAGCTACAGTCGAAGAGGCCACTGAAGAACATGCACCACGTGACATCCTATTTTTAGTCACGGCAATCGCTTTGTACATTGTTCTCTTGCCGCGTGCTGGTTTTTTTGTGGCTGCATTTTTACTGCTTCTGAGTGCATTGAGTATTTTCGACATGCCCAACATGTGGCGTCGACTGATTACGGCATTTTTAGGAACGGTCATATCTTATGGCATCTTTACACTCGGCTTGGGTGTGAAAATGCCAGATCCAACTTGGTTTAATTGATATGAACCCATTCGAAGGACTTGCCTTTGGTTTTTCTATCGCGTTACAAAGTCAAAATCTACTTGCCTGCTTTGTTGGTGTACTCATAGGAACCATCGTTGGTGTTTTACCTGGCATTGGCCCCATTGGCGCAATGGCACTTTTGTTGCCCGTCACCTACAGCATGACCCCAGCAGGAGCATTGATCATGCTGGCTGGCATTTACTATGGTTCAATGTATGGAGGCTCCACAACCTCGATATTATTAAAGGTACCGGGTGAAGTGTCTTCAGTCATCACAACCATTGACGGTTATGAGATGGCTCGGAAAGGCAGAGCCGGTGCCGCATTATTTGTCGCAGCGGTAGGATCCTTTGTCGCAGGCTCCATCGGAATCTTGGGATTGGCATTTTTAGCGCCTGTCTTGGCTGCATCAGCCCTGCGCTTCGGACCCCCAGAGTTTTTTGCTCTTTGTATCCTTGGACTTTTGATTCTTTCCAGAATTACAAGCTCGTCTCTCGCTAAAGCGGCAGTCATGGTAGCTCTTGGCTTAGGTTTGAGTACGGTTGGTATGGAACCTATGTCAGGCGTTTCGCGTTTTACATTTGGCTCACTTGATCTTGCACAGGGTCTTGAATTAGTACCTGTAGCAATTGGTCTATTCGGGGTTGCTGAACTTTTATCATCAGCACATGACAAGTTGACTGCTGAAAAGCCACTCAAGGTTAATTTGAAAGACTTGCTACCCACGCGGCTAGAGTGGGATCGTGCGCAATGGCCCATTGTTCGTGGATCAGTATTAGGATTTCTATTTGGACTCATACCAGGCCCTACAGCCATCATCGCAACATTCAGTTCATATGCGCTTGAAAAAAAATTATCCAAGCATCCCGAAGAGTTTGGACATGGCGCCATAGAAGGGGTTGCAGGGCCAGAAAGCGCAAACAACGGGGCAGCACAAGGCGCGTTCATCCCTTTGTTGGCACTGGGAATTCCATTTGCACCAGCCTCAGCCATGCTACTCACTGCGCTTTTGATTCACGGTGCCAAAACAGGTCCTATGTTGATGGTTGAAAGTCCTGAAATTTTTTGGGGTGTGACTTCAAGTATGTATGTTGGCAACATCATGTTGCTGTTATTGAACTTGCCACTGATTGGCGTTTTCGTGGCTTTGCTGAGATTGCCCATGTATTTGATTTCAAGCATTGTGGTGTTGTTGTGCGTGGTGGGCACTTATGCCATCTCGAACAGTATTCTGGACTTGTGGGTGCTGCTGCTCAGTGGCGTTGCTGGATATGTTTTAAAGCGACTTCAATTCGAACCCGCAATTCTTTTGATGGCACTTGCACTCGGGCCCATATTAGAGCGCTCTTTTTTACAATCACTTTACCTCACGCAAGGCAATTTAGAAGAGATCTTGGAGCGACCTATCGCAGGGGTGATGTTGATACTTGCCTTGTTTATTTTGGTATATCCAATGATTTTGAAGCTGCTTGCTAGCATTCAAAAATTCAAGACTCGAAGGTTCTGATCTATCTCAATTTTCAAATGTTAAATTCATCTATCATTCAAAATTTTGCGCAAGAACTTCAAAGCGCTCGGACAACAAAAGTTCAATTGAGGCAGCTTTCAAAAAGTCATCCAGAAGCAACGCTGTCTGCAGCTTACGCAATACAGAAAGCCTGGATACAACTTGAGATGGATCATGGGCGTACTGCGAAAGGACGAAAAATTGGACTCACCTCCAAGGCTCTTCAGCAAACGTTCAAGGCCAGTGAACCCACGCATGCGCCGCTCATGGACGATATGTTCTTTGTCGATGGTGCCGAATTACCCACGCATCGCTTCATTGCTCCTCGAATTGAATCTGAACTCGCCTTCGTCCTCAAAAAACCATTAAAGGGCGCGAACATTACCTTGTTTGATGTCTTAGACGCCATCGCGTACGTCACCCCGGCCATTGAAATCATCGATTCACGAATGCAATTAATCGATCCTCAAACCAAAGAGCCCCGCAACGCAATTGACCAAGTGGCAGATTTTGCTGGGTGTGCAGGTATTGTTCTGGGTGGGAGACCGATGCTCCCAGACGCATTTGACATAAGTCGAGTGGGGGCCATCGTTTATAAAAATGGGAGCATTGAAGATACCGGTGTTTCTGCGGCTGTGATGAATCATCCCGTTAACGCCGTGGTTTGGCTTGCTAACACCCTTGCGCAGACTGGCGAGTATCTTGAGGCTGGTGAGGTGATCTTGGCTGGTGCTTTCACCCGACCTATACCCGCAGCTTTGGGTGACTGCTTTCACATAGATTTTGGCGGCTTAGGTAGTATCGGCTTTAAGTGGCATTGAGACCGTTTCATTCAAGTGGACTTCCCACTTCGCAGTAGACAGCTTGGGTCTACCCTCACTATGGCTTTAAACTAAAAATTCGCTTAGCATTACCATACAGAAGCCATCTTCTAAAGCCGTTCATCTTAATCGCCAGCCATTAAGGTACTTTTAAATGACAGACACAACTCCCCGCCGTAAACTCGCCGCTATTCTTGCAGCGGACGTTTTTGGTTACAGCAAAATGATGGGTGAAAACGAAAATCGAACCTTAAAAAATCTGAAAGCATGCCGCGCAATTACTGATGAGTCGATTACCAATAACCATGGGCGCATTTTTCATACGGCGGGCGATTCGGTAATCGCTGAATTTGCTTCCCCAGTGGATGCAGTGGTAGCCGCAGTTGAATTTCAAAGAATTCTGAAGGCCCGCAATCTCGCATGTGAAACAGCTGATCAGATGATGTTTAGGGTCGGGTTGAATCTGGGTGATGTGATTGTGGAAGGTGAGAACCTGTATGGCGAGGGAATCAATATTGCAGCGCGCCTGGAAGGAATTGCTGCGCCAGGTGGCATTTGTGTGGCGCAAAACGTTTTTACCGAAGTACGTAAGAAGCTCGATGGAATCGGCTTTCAATCGCGTGGTGCACAAAGTCTAAAAAATATTGAACACCCTATCGATGTTTATGACATCAAGGTAGGACTTTCGGTTGATGTGCCAGAAAAAACTGCGCAGGCCAACGCAAAGCGCCACGCCGTCGATGCAAAACCGTTGGTCAGCATCTTTCCGATCAAGGTTGCGGGCGGCGATGAATCAGTTGAATTGCTCGCCGTCGGACTTGCGGACACGATTGCCAGTACGCTGATGAAAAGTTCTGCACTTCAGGTCATTCGCGCTGATGGCAGTAAGGTATCAGATAAAAGCGCTAGCAACCAAGAAAACACCTTTGAATTTAACATCACCGGCACCATTCAAGCAGCAGGAAAGCGGCTGCGTATCTTTATGACTTTGGAAGACGCGCATACTGGCGCACAGCTTTGGTCTAAGCGGTACGACGAGACGAATGATGATGTCTTCGAAGTACAGGACAAAATATCTAGCGACTTGATTAGAAGAGTGCGCTGGAGCATTAAAGAAGCAATTTTTGAGCGTTTGCAAGGAACCGACAATGCGGATCTGTCGGTAGGTGAATTGCTCGATAAGGCCGCGGGCTATATGGTCCGCCATTTGCGTCAGCATATAGACTTGGCCTTGCTTGCCACTGAGATGGCCTTGTCTATGGAACCCTCTAACTCAACTGCGTTGAGTGTCAAGGCGTTGTGTCATTTCTGGCTTAGCGATGTGACGCCTTTTGCTGATTTTTCCAGCCAAGTCGATGGGGTCTTAGATTTGCTAGATCAATCGATTGCGATCGATTCCCGTAACTATTACGCCCTGGGCTTGAAAGCCGATTTGTTAGGCCAAAGAGGTGACTTTAAAAATAGTCTTCGTTTTGCAAAGCAAGCCTTAATGTTGAATCCGAACCTGATTGAAGCCTTATCGGCAAAGTCCTTTGCAGATCTTCAGTTGAAAAGCAACGAAAGCAACGTGCAAGATGCCTCTAAGTACATGGTGTCTCCTGTTCAAAGGCATAAGCGTGCACTGGCATTCTTTTGCGCTGAGATGACCGAAGATGCGTTGCCCATTGCGGAGGAATTGCTCGATGACATGCTGGACGTCGGTTATCTTGCTTTAGTTGGAGCTGCCATAGTGTGCTCTTTGCAAGCTGAAGGAGGATCTCACCCTGGCGTGTTGCGGTTCAAAGCCCGATACCCAACGCTAAGTCTAGAAAATTGCCGGCGCCCGATATTTTTTAACCCCCAGGTTACAGAGCGCTTTGATACAGGCCTGCAGCGTATTTGGGCTTAATGCCTTTAATTGAAGCTTGCAAAATACAAGGACATTAAGCTGTGCGCGAACTAGATCAATTCCTTAACGCTCGTAATCTTCTGATAAAGCAGCGTACAAATTATGATGCTGCCTACGCAGAATTCAGTTGGCCGAAGTTAGATAGCTTTAACTGGGCCATTGATTACTTTGACGCCATCGCCCAAAACAACTCTGCGCCCGCACTGCACATCGTTGAAGACTCGGGTCATCAGTCTCTGTTAAGTTACGAAGAATTATCGAAGCGGTCCAACCAAGTGGCGAACTGGCTGATTGAACAAGGTGTTCGAAAAAGCGACCGCATTTTGCTGATGATAGGCAACGAAGTGCCCCTGTGGGAAACGATGTTAGCAGCCATCAAACTGGGCGCCGTTTTGATTCCAGCCACGCACCTTTTATCTAAAGACGATTTATCAGATCGACTTCAGCGCGGCAAAGTGCGCCATATTATGACCAATGCAACGGGCATGTCTAAGATCAACGACTTAGCACCAGACTCTGTCAAAGGCTTGAATTTAATCAGCGTTTCCGGCGGTGTCCTACCAAGTGACTGGACCGACTACTGGCTTTCAAAGCTAGCAAGCCATAGCTTTACCCAACCCGAGCCAACACGCGTCATCGATCCCTTGTTGGAGTATTTCACTTCAGGAACAACCTCCAAGCCAAAACTTGTTCAGCATACCCAGCAAAGTTATCCAGTCGGCCATTTATCAACGATGTATTGGCTGGGGCTTCAACAAGGCGATGTCCACTGGACGATCAGCTCTCCCGGTTGGGCCAAGCATGCGTGGAGTTGTTTTTTTGCCCCTCTCAATGCCCAAGCTTGCGTTTTTATATACAACTACCAACGCTTCAATGGGCCTGATATTTTGGCAAAACTGGTCGAGCACAAAGTCAATGCACTGTGCGCACCACCAACCGTCTGGCGCATGCTGATCCAAGAAGACTTAAAAGCATGGCCAGTCGTACTGCGTGAACTGATTTCAGCTGGCGAGCCGCTCAACCCAGAGGTGATTGAGCAGGTTCAAAAGGCATGGCGGCTCACGATTCGTGACGGCTACGGCCAGACGGAAACCACCGCTCAAATTGGCAACCCGCCCAGTGCCTTGCTCAAATCTGGTTCGATGGGACGTCCTTTACCAGGTTACAAAATAGTGCTCCTTTCACCTGATGGCCTTCCTGCGGAAGAAGGTGAAATTTGCATCGACTTGGCACACAAGCCCACCGCGTTGATGAACGGCTATTCAGATGATCACGAGAAGACTCAAGAAGCGATGCGCGGCGGCTTCTATCACACGGGTGATGTCGGCATGCGGGATGAACAGGGCTACATTACCTATGTTGGACGCGCAGACGATGTATTCAAAGCATCCGGATACCGAATCAGCCCTTTCGAGTTAGAAAGCGCTTTGATTGAGCACCCCGCAGTCGCAGAAGCCGCTGTGGTGCCCTCACCTGATCCTGTTCGTGGCTTTGTTCCCAAGGCCTATGTCACATTGGTGCAGGGATACCCTGATGACGCCTCTACTGCGGCATCTATTTTTAGTTTTATGAGAGCGCGCGTTTCTGGCTATAAATTAGTCAGACGCATTGAGTTCAGTGAGTTGCCTAAGACCATATCAGGCAAGATACGTCGAGTCGACCTTCGCAATCAGGAGAGTGCGCGCGTTGGAAGTGGCGTGCGCAACGCTCTCGAGTTCTTAGAGGCGTAAGCTATGAAATATTTTACTTTTCTGTGCGTTTTGGTATTCACACTAAATAGGCATTCCACAGCAGCCCAAACAGATGAAAAAAGTTCTCAGCTGCCGATTGTTATAAACAGTCAAATTTTGCAGAATTCTTTGTCTGCATCAGTACAAATTACGAGTCGCGCTGTTGAAAATGCAGCGTCTGCTCGGACTCTTGGAAAAGTCCGCCAAGGCTCTGGCGTTGTGATTGGTTCAGACGGTTTAATTTTGACAATAGGCTATCTCATTTTAGAAACCGAGCAAATAGAAATTCGCACTCACGAACAAAAAATTTATCCCGCTCACGTTGTAGCATATGACCAAGCGACTGGATTTGGTTTGATCAAACCATTGATACCTCTACAAGGCATTGAGCCAGTTAAATTGGGAAAACTCCATGATCAAAGAATCGACAGTGCGCTTTTGGTCGTATCTGCAGGTGATTCAGCCTTTTCGAGCCCTACAAAACTAATTGATATTCGTTCATTCACGGGCTATTGGGAATATCACCTCGATAGCGCAATTTATACAAGCCCACCCGTAGAAAATCACTCCGGAGCCGGTCTTTTTAATATGCAAGGCGAGTTGATAGGAATTGGAAGTCTATTTGTGCAAGACGTTATGCCAGAGGACAATCCGGCCAGTTTGGCTGGAAATATGTTTGTTCCGGTTGAATTATTAGAGCCTATTTTTAAAAACATGTTGCAAAACGGTATGGGGCCAAATAGCCAAAGAGCTTGGCTGGGTATCAATGCAATAGAAAGACAGGGACGAATTCAAATTGTCCGTGTAACACCCGAAAGTCCAGCTCAATCGGCAGGCATTGTCCCTGGGCAATGGCTACTCGGACTCAATGGAAAACCTGCAGAGAGTTTGTCTGATTTTTACAAACAATTATGGGCAATTCCCATCAGTTCAAAATCTGCTCAGCTCACAATTTTTGATGGAAAAGCAATTTATCAAATTCCTGTACCCATCGTAGACCGTTCAACAAGCATTAAAAAACCGGCAGGTATTTAGTGTAAGCGATGCGTGTAACTTACCGCGGTTTAACCATAGCCTTCATCTCTTTGCTAACAGCATATTCTTTAAGCTCAGGACGTTAAGCGGCGACAATGCGAAGTGTCAGCTTCGGCCGCATCCGCTAACGCAAACTTCTAATGAATTTCAATATGAGCCTTCAAGGCACAAAACGTAAGATCACTTACGTGGCCGCCTACGAGGCCATCGCATTCCTATTCGGCACGCTGGGCTTTTTTAGCTTCAGTGACAGCAGCCTTGAGCGCGCCGGTGCCCTCGCAGTTTTTGGCTCACTGTTTGCAATGAGCTGGAACTTTGTTTATAACGCCATGTTCGAGCGCTGGGAGGCTAAAAGCTTGACGCGCGGCCGCGGATTCGGTCGTCGCGTGCTGCACGCGGTGGGCTTCGAGATTGGCTTTCTGGTGGTGCTATTGCCAGTGGCGGCATGGTGGCTCGACATCAGCTATCTGCGCTCATTCGTCGTCAACCTAGGCTTTAACATTTTCTTCTTTGGCTACACCTTGGGTTTTACATGGGCCTTTGACCACGTGTTTGGATTGCCGACCTCAGCGGCAACGCCTAGAGACTGATGGGCTTTCTCAGTCGGATAAACTGGCACTCTCAATAGAAAATGAAAACGCGACGCATGCCCTACCCTGTCTTGTCCAATCGGCTGGGCCGCGCTTCTCGTGATCGGGTCAGCCTCGCGGGTCAGCGATGAGCGATTCTGGGACGGCTTAGACAACAAATGTAATGAGCCTGAATTTTACCTATTGACCGCCTTTTCCCTCAAAGACAAACTAGTTATCACCCTGTTGCTGAAGCAACGCGAGTGAAATTTCGCGGAAATATAAAAAAAGTCGCAAAGACACAGTTTATTGTTCAGCGTCCTTCGAAGCGCGGCGCGCGCTTCTCGACGAAGGCCGCCGCTGCGGCCTTGTGGTCGTCAGTCTCGAAGGTGCGGATCATGTGGATCGCCTCGGTGTCAAGAACGTCGGACAAGGAGCCGCGCAGGCCAACATTGAGGTTGCGCTTCATGTAACCAATGGCGATAGTGGGCAGCGCCGCCAGCTCGGCAGCCCATGTCCGCGCTGCTTCCTGAAGCCGTTCGGCGAGTACCGAACGGTGCACCAGACCGATGCGCTGGGCTTCGGCACCGCTGACCACCTGCCCGGTGAAGTACATCTCGCGGGCCTTAGCAGCGCCGACCAGATGGTTGAGGAAATAGCTGCCGCCAAAGTCGCCAGACAGGCCGATCTTGGAGAACGCGGTGGTGAGCTTGGCATCCTCAGACGCGATGCGCATATCGCATGCAAGGGCCAACGACAGGCCGGCACCCGCCGCCGGGCCGGGGATCACCGCCAGCGTGGGCTTGGGCATCTCGTGCAACCAGCGGCTGACCTCCATGCGCTTACGCAGGTCGGTCACCTTGTGATCGAAGGTGGTGGTCGATACCTCGCCGCCTGCACGACGTGCAAAACTTTTAACGTCGCCGCCCGAGCAGAAAGCCGCACCTGCGCCGGTAAGCACCACCAGGCGCACCGCCGGATCGTTGGCCAGGCGTGGCAAGGCCTCGTAAAGGCCTTCAAACATCTCGGCCGATAGCGCGTTGCGTGCCTCAGGGCGGTTCATGGTCAAAGTGGCGATGCCGCCTTCGATCGTTTGCAATAGGTCTTGGTTCATGGTTTTCTCCGTTGGTTAATGCCAATTGTAAGGAGGCCTATTCACCCCAATGCTCCTGCACCATCCGAACAGCGCGTTCGCGCATCTCCGATGAAAAACGATTTGATTTCTTGTTCATGGCGCAATCTTCTCAGAGTTTGAAGCCTCCTCAAATCTTGGGGCGATTCATTTTTACCCCCGGGTGCCAGAACATGTTCAAGTGTTCAGAATGTATTGCTGGTGCGCAATGATCACAAAATCGTGAGTTACCTGGTCGCAAAGGCAAAGTAAAACTTTTTTGTGCTTGCCTATCACTCGGGATATAAAGGAGCAATCCAAGAGGCGGCGGGTACTGCTACCCCACCTCGCACACCCGGTTCTACAGAGCCATACCGCTCTGCCCAGATTGCAGGCAAAGGGCGAGCCTCAGGGGAGGATAACCAAAGCCTAAGCAGATGGCGCTTGCGCCCTGCTTCTTGCCAATCTTCAAAAGCGGTACGGTCATGCAACAAGGTGTGATTGTGCACAAACTGCATATCACCCGGCTCGAGGCGCATTAAAAAATTCAACTGGCTGTCATTTGCTAAGGCATCAAAACAATCAAGTGCTTCCACGTGCAAAGGCGTCAAGCGCATTGCGTCATCAAACCTCTGTGCAGAGTTTATGTATTGCCTTTGATAGATCGTCGACATCATTTGTTCGTACCAGGTAAAAACTGGAATTTCAAAATAAGGTTTTTGCCTAGGCGCTTCGTCTCCCCGGCGATCAGTGGCAATTGGATCAAACAGCGCGGCCGCAAGTGCAGGATAGTCACGACGCATGACGTTGTAGATCGTGTTGGATGAAACCAGCGCAGAGTCACCTCCTAATTTGGCTTGCTGCAAACAGACCAAACCGACAATGTCGCACGAATCAGTGTGAAAGGTTTGACGTTCATGTGTTTGATAAATCCGGACCTTGGGATCGTTGGCATTGAGCCCCATGTCCATGACATGCCCCAGCACATGCCCTTTTGCGTTTTGAGGTACGGGATTGCCAAAATGACAGCCCAAGCCATAAAATGCCGCAGCGGTAACTTCCCGCGACCATGCCTGAACAGGCAGTGCGCGTAACAATGCAAAACCACTGCCATGGATCAAAGCATCGTGCAGCTGCGTCAGCCTGGGCCCTAAGATGGGCAATACAAAAGTCTCGCGACGTATGCTTGCGATGTCCGCATGCGTCTCCAACGCGTATCGAGCCGCCCTTTCAAGCTCAGACAATTCAGAATCCGTAAGATGATGAATCCATTGTGTCGAGGCACTAGCCTGCGGACCTAACCAAGCGCTAGGGCCAACAATTTCCGGTGGTAGGGTATCAATGCGCATCGATTTTTCTGACAAAGTTATTGAAATTTGCCTTTATTATCTATTTTCTTATCTGCCAAAGATCACCAACACCCAAGGGATTTGGCGCCTCCAACCTTGAGCGAGCTTGAGAATCGGCCTGCAATGTGGCTCGCCACCAGTCAGTGGTAATGGCCGATACCCGTGCGTGATGTTCTGCCTGCAGTTCCCTTGTAATCGATTCGCGGGGTACTATTTCGGCTGCACTGCCAACCTGACCGGCAAACGTCATGTGATCTGCATCCATTAGAACAAGCTGAGCTTTGTCTCCCGATGGCAGTGCTGCAAAAACAGCCTTTCTCTTTTCAGGTGTTGCCCCTACGCCCACTACGTCGCTGTCGCGCGTTCCAGTAATTGAAAGCAATGGACGACTCAATCTTTCAAATGCGCGTTGAGCACTGCCCATCACTGGCACAGTTGGTGAAAAAGCAATGAACGAGGCAAGTCGGGGCTCTGCAACCCCCTCAAAACCCGGATAACGTTGGCCAGCCATTCCCATTGTTGTATGAGCACCAAATGAGTGGCCAGCAAGTCCCACTTGCGTAGGCCTGACCCATTGCCATAGATCTTGTCTGAGTGAATGTCGCTTTTCAATCTCATTGAGTACGAAGCTCACATCCAGCAGGCGCGCCATCAATTGCTCAGGCGTAGCAAGGGATCTCAGTGCGCGCTGATCAGTAAATGTCCGGGTGACGCCGCGTACAGCATTTAAATCACTTCCTGTGTGTTGCACGTGAATGACCACAAATCCAGCATCTACCCAAGCTTCACCCCACACCGATCCACCTTCGCGTGTACCGCCAAGCCCATGTGAAAAGATAACAACTGGCAAAGGCCCAGTCAATTGATTCTCGTCTGGCCATCTTAAACGCACGGGAACGTTTCGTTGACGTGTCGGATCAACCCAATTTTGGTCGATCACTGATCTGCGCACTGCCGTAATTTGTCCCATCGCTTGAAGACTCAAACTGAAAGGAGTTGCAGACAAAAATTTGGCTAGAAATTGCCGTCGTGTATTCATGACCAGAATCCTAATCTATAAAAGTAATTAGGGTGTTTACCCTTCCTTCGATTTATAGAATTCTCAGAAAATAGAATACCAAATTCGACCCGACTCACAATTCAGAAAGATTCAGATGATTCGACGCTTGCTTGCACTGATAACCTTGACTTTAATGTGGAGCCAAGCCATTTCAGCCGAATGGCAAATTCCGCCTGACAATGGTACGTTTGAGCAAAGTAGCATCGCTGCTATTTTGAGCAGCAACGATTATCCGGAGACCACAGCTTATCGAAAGAGGGTCGACTACATTGACTTTGAATCGCATGGCCAACAATTTACCCAGGTCGTTGTAACGCTGATACCGGACCGGCCTCGATTGCACTTGGGACGCAAGCTTGTCGTGATTGGCGCGGAGCCTGGCAGCGAATACGCTATGGATTTCCTGCAAACGCCGGAAGATAAGGATGGAGCAGGTGTCTGGCTTGCTAAGCGCGGTGTGACATTTGTCGCGCTTACTCGGGTCGGTCGCTGGAATTTTTTTGCAAGTCAAGAGACCGGTTCTTGGAAAGAAATTCCACTCGAAATACGCATGCCCATCTTCAACCGGAAACAAAAAGCGCCCTGGACTAGCGCAGATTTTGATCTCAAATCTGGCAGTGGCAAACCGGCCCAGTCCGGCGATAGCGACGTCTACCGCTATCCAAAAGAAGGCTCGGATTTGTACAAACAAATGTTGGCGGCAACGCCAATGACCTACCTAACCGGCTACCGTAAGGCGATCGAATTGAGCGTTCCTTCCAACGAAAGGGCCAATACATTTATGTTGTACTGGGGTATGTCGACGGGTGGTGCGTTTCTGTATCCGCTGGCGAAAGATGCCAAACCTGACGGCTACCTTGGCTGGGGTACCAGTAGCTCCGGGCTGGCTTATGTCTATCGCAAGGCCAAGTCGGGCGACTTCACCACGTCCTACAGTCAAACAGCATTGCGCTTGCGCGAACGAGGCTTTGAAGATTTCGGTTTCTACACAAAAGGGATGGATGAGCAGACTCGGCAGCGTTGGTGGCAGTCGTCTCTGAATGGGCCACGCTTCAAAAGCGCCGAAGACGCACCAATGCAATTTAACGTTGCGGCTTTGAGTGAAATTGCACTGCGCCTGTGGATCTCCGATACCTTACCGGCCTCTGAGCGACGTCATGGTCTGGCTGGTTTCATGCACGACATGATCGAACCGAGTTATCCAGCGTTGGCAATGAAGGATCTTGCCGTGCTGGACCTTAACGGTACTTTAGATGAAGCCATTCCACCAAAAACCGTCGACGCGCATCGTGAGGTGATGGCACCTTTTGCTCGCACCTATCGAGTCGGACGCGTGCAGGGTTTCAAACATTATTTGTTTACGCAGGACAGCATCAAGGTAGTGGGTAGCCTGTGGCTGCGCTACATTGAATCGGGTTACTTTGATCCGCCTAACAAATAGGGGAGCACAACCAATAGCGATTTTTTAAAGTTGAGCAGATTTTCAGCCTTGGAACCAATCAGGTCTGATTGAGAAAGCTAACGAATGTCGAAGACTCCTTTAGACCACTACTTTCCTTAATGAAATCATTGAGTTAACAGCCTGCGTGTAACTCAAAGTAGTATAGAAGTAGGATAGTTAAAGCAATATGCATTAAGTCAGCACACCAAGAAGTTAAAATAATTTTCATGCATCCAGCAATAGCTCAGCACAAACACGACATATCCATTATTTGCAAACGCTACCGCGTTAGCAAATTGGATGTATTCGGCTCTGCTGCTCGCAAAGATGACTTTGATACTACTAACAGTCAAGCTGATTTCTTAATCGACTTTGCCCTCGAGGTGAAAGTTGGACTTGGTGAATTGATAGGTGTCAAAACTGAACTTGAAAAGTTGCTCGGAAGAAATGTAGATTTGCTTGAATGATGGTGACTTAAGCTGGCGAATTTAACGAGTGATCATGACTATTTGGTCAGCATTCACCTGGACCTTTAACTCAACCAACTCGCCGCCAATTTGAAGCCTTGGGAATCCTAGGCCAATGACGCTGTGTCGACCCGGCTTTGCAGCAGGGACAGGGGCTTTATCGGTTGTTACATCAGCACCACGAGTCAAGGCTCGTTCACCTTCGCACCCAGACAAAAGAGCAGGCTCCAAAAGTTCAACGCCGCGCACTAGCGTTAACTCAGATTTAAGCTTGACGGACAAGCTTCGGCCTGCATCGTCTAACAATTTCACAGATTGGAACTGTGGCGACCACTTTCCGTCAGCGTTGAATCGCCCCGCAGTGATACAAGATGCATCTGAAGCATTCGCTGATTGCAAAAATAACGCAGTTCCAGTGAGTACGAGGCCTCCTTTCAAAACTGATAGAAAATTTTTAACAGAAAAATTGACGGTCATTGGCAATTCCATTCGTCGTGAGCAATCTGACAATATTAGATCTATTTACAAAACCGGCTGTATAAATGCGAACCAGCCCCCAATGAGGTACAGCAATACGCTGGCCGCATAAACGGTACCTGCCGTCTTGCGCGTCTTCAAGCAGGCGTCGCGCAGTGCAGGATCGATTGGGCATGGTGCGCTGCGATTGCGCCACTGCAATGCGCCGCTGCCAATCATCATCAAGCCCGCGAAGCCAAACAGTGCTTCCTTATGTTCGCTGAGCCATACCACCTGCGGAAAAATGGACACAAGGGACGAAAGTGCTGCCCCCGCTCCAAGGGCCACAAGCAAAGCGGGAATTGCGCAGCACACTAGCGTGCTCGAGCTTGCGAACAGGCTGGCCAGAGAAGACCACAGACCGCCTCGAGTTTCGGTCATGCCGTCTGTACTCATTTTCGTCTCTTCAAATCAGCCTTGATCTCGGCAACGGATTGCAGCACCGTCTCGATCTTGACCACGTCATACCCAGCGTCAACGATCTCTGCGGAGATGGCCTTGGCGTCGAGAACCTGGCCATCCTTTGCCTCCACGGCGACAGTCTTCTTTTTGAGGTCTACAAAAACATCCTTTGTAGCATCCATTTTGGAAATACGCTTCTCAATTCCTTGCGCGCAGAAAGCGCAAACCATACCGTTGACAGTTACTTTAATGCTGTTGGCGGCTATGGAGGGGAATGCGACGATGCCCATTACCAGGGCGATGATGATTTTTTTCATTGGGATACTCCTAGTCGAAAATATACATAAAGTTAACTCGAGCTTGGGATGCGTTATTCACCCCTAACTCGACAAAATAGCGATTGTTGATCAAGCGCAGCATTGGCGTGACTTCGGTCTTGTCCGTGAGCCCTCGCATGCGCCTCACCTCCAAGATAAACCAAGGCTGCGTTTGGTCGTAGTCCACCTCGAAGAAAGAAAATCCAGCTCGCGCCGAGGTGAAATCGTGGTTAAGTCCCTCCGCTCGGTAGAGCCTGGCTGTAGCCGAAACATAAACGCGGGTAGTCTCGTAATCGACCTGTATTCCCGGGGAGACCAGTGTCTTTGATCCGGAAAAGTCATTGCCTGTTATGTTCCCGATACCGCCAAGAAACCAGATGTTGGCCTGTGCCTCAGGCATGTTCCAACGTTTAGCCAGTCTCGTGTAGGTGGCTTCAGTGACTTGGCGCGTCTTGGTGCCGTTGTCTGAGCGCATGACGAGTGCTGTGGCCCCCGCGGCATCGCGCGCAGTCAATGCATAGTTGACAAAGACCTCCTGCCAATTCGGGCTGATGTCGCCCATCGCCATCCAACTGTCTTTGAAACCCATCGGCCCGCAAAGCGCAGAAAGTGATGCCAATGAGCCGAGAACACCCAAAGCAATCTTGACAAATTGCTGCCTCATCTGTCGGCCTTTATAGCGGCTACAAAATGGTCATCATTTATCGCGATCATGGTAAGAGCATTTTCGTACTTCATATTTATCTCCACAAAGTGAGGTGGCTGATTTGTCTTGAAAAAGGCGCAACAACCGCCGCTAAAAACTACTTTGCCAACTGCATGCCTGTGACGACAAAGCCGCCGTCTAATTTTTCTGCAAAAAACTTGACCTTGTCGCCTGCTTTAAATGTCTCCAACAAAGAGGTGTCGCGAATTTGAAAAACCATGGTCATGCCAGGCATGTCCAGATTTTTAATCTCGCCGTGTTTGATAGTCATCTTTTTGTTTTCCTTGTCGACCTTACGGACTTCTCCGTCAGCCATGTCGGCCGTTATTGATGATGTATGCAACGGCGCTACAGTCTCTTTCTTGGCCGCATCTTTTCCCGTGGGTACGCCAGCATGAGATGCTGCAAATACTGATGCTGTAGCCAACAGCAGCGCAGAGATAGTCATAACTGATTTGATGATTTTCATGATGATTCTTTCAGGTTGCCAACACGGTCACTTTGCCGACCATACCGGCCGTGTAGTGGCCTGCGATCAGACAAGCAAAATCAAATGAGCCAGCTTTGTTGAAGTTCCAAACAATCTGCCCCGTTTTGCCAGGGCCAACATGCGCCATGTAGGGTTCGTCGTGCTCCATGGTCGGAAATTTCACCATCAAAGCGGCGTTTTGTGCAGCCGTTTGACTCAAAGCCAGCTGACCACTGGTAAAAGCGCTTGCGATTTGGTTTGTCTCGCTGACAGCTTGGTCAAAATTGACGGAGGCGCAACCTGCCAGCACCAAAGCAGTAGCCACACTCGCAGTCGATTTAAAAAGTTTGGGTTTCATGGCTTGGCCTTCTTGGTGGGCTCAGGCGGGGTTTCCCCGACCTTGGTGACAGGGATGGACATGTTTTTAGGCTTGCTTTCCACTTGTTGTACCTGCTTGGCATATTCGCGCCAACCGCCTATGCGAGCCGCGGTGTCGTTGGCTGATTTCCAGTTGCCAATCGGTTCATCGGTATAGGGCTTGTAGCTTTCAAAGGCTGATGCGGGAGGCGCTGCTGTTTGCGCATGCGCCGCGCAGGTCAGCAACACGGTTGACGCCAATGCAGCCACCAAACGACACATGATTAAGATGGATAAAACCATGAATATTTCCTGAAATTATTGCGAGCAATTTTTAAAATCACGGTATTTAGCTCGTGCCTGAACAGGCGCGTGCCAAACGGCAAAGTACAGACCCAGCTTGGGCCTGAGGATCAGAAGATCGGTGGTTTTTGACCCAGCGCTGAGGCTGCGCTGGTAAATGCTACTGCGCACGATGGGCGCAGCGAGGGGGAGGCGAAAGACGCGCTGACTTCAAGCGGCGAGGACAATACCGCTATCGTGTGGCAAGCTTGACAGGATAGACAAGTACCACAGTGGTCGTTGCTTTCAGTTTGGTCGGCTTCTTGGTGGCTGGCAACTTGCTCATGGCAATCAGGCTTGGCTGGGGCCGCTACCAAAGTCTGATTTTGATCGTCAAAAGAGATTCTATCCAGCGTTTCATGGGCGAGGGAAGCTGCTGTTTCTGTAGCAATTACGGCGCTCGCCACCTGCGTCACCATCGCGTCCCCTGCCCAGCTACGAAGTGGCAACAGAACAATCATAAGGGCGAGAACTAAATGGCGCATGAGACGATTATATTGGGCTGCTGACAAAGTTCAAGTTCACATGAAAAAAATGTCAAAGTGAAAAAACCAGCATCACCGCCGCCATCGCCACCATGCCCACATCTTCAACAATTGTCACCGTGCTCATTGGAAGTTTGAACACGGTGCCCAGGCAGGCACACTGAATTTGCGTTTTGCTAGCCACAGCGCGAATCACTCCCATCGCTGAAAATCCCATCACGATGATGGTGACCCAATGCGTCAGCAGTGGGTTGAAATGCGCCAAATAAGCCACCCCTAACGCCAGCTCTACAAACGGATACAACATGCCCCAGCCATGCCAGCGGCGCGCCAGCAGGTCATAGGCTGAGTAGGCGTTGGCAAAAGCACCAATGTCCAGCAGTTTGAAAAATGAGAACACCAAAAAAAAACCCGCCATGAAGTAGCGCATGGTGTCTGCCGTTGTAACGCCAGCCATACCGCCCATTCCAATTTGCACCAGCAAGCTCGTCCCGAGTATGTAGGCAAGGATCAACAACAGCGGGCTGTAAGTGGCCAGCCAGCTCGACGCAGAATTTTCGTCTGCTATGTTGGAAGCAGCTTTTGGCGACCGTACTGATGGGTCTGGCGCCATATTCGACAACTGAACAGGCTCTGAATGAGGCATCAGGACATACTTTCCAGCGCTCTCTACAGCTAGTTTCAAAGCTTGAAAATCCGCTGTTGGGTCTGTCAGGGTGACCTGCATGGGCTGCAGGCTCACCTCAACCCCAGCAGCCAATGGCGCTAACGCCTGGGTTACTTTGTTCACACAGGCGCCGCAATGCAGGCCAGTGAGTGCGTAGGTGGTCGTGTGTTTGAGATCAGTCATACCATTAGCTTAAACCTTGCGGTCATTACAAACAACATTAATCTATACCAGCGCCCCCAGAAGCCAATTCCCCAACCCTTGCTGGGGACAAAGTGAGATGCGTGCCATCGACGCAGTCATCATGCCTAAATAATTGTCGGTGCATGTTCGAAATAGGTTCAAAAAACTTAGCTCGACGTTGCGTTTGTTTTCTAAATCAAATCTATCGATTCAGTTACCGCAGCACAGGAAATCCCTGACTGCTGGCCTTGATCTTCTTCAGAGCCCGGCGCTTGCGATCCTCTTACCGGTTACTTGCGCGATCGTTGCTGGGCACTGCAATAGATTCAAGCAAGTCCTCAATTCAAGGGCATTTGGCAATTGAAATGACACGGAACTCCCATAGACTTCGGCATATGTTGAATTTTTAGCCGAGGTCATCATGTGCAGATGGGTTGCTTACGCGGGTCCCGAGATTTACCTTGAAGACTTGATCTTCCATCAAGAGCATTCGATAGTGAGTCAAAGCCTTGCTGCGACCCAATCTGCTTGGGTCACAAATGGTGATGGATTTGGCGTTGCTTGGTACAACAACCGCACGACCCCAGGACTCTTCAAAGACATCTTGCCAGCTTGGAATGACAGTAACCTGCGCTCGCTTGCGGCACACATTCGAACAGGATTGTTCTTTGCCCATGTACGCGCTACCACTGGCACTGCGGTAAACAGAAGCAACTGCCATCCATTTACGTGGCAAAACTGGGCCTTCATGCACAACGGCAAAATTGGCAACTGGCATGACTGCCGTAAAGATGTTGAAGACCTCATTGATCATGTGCACTATCCACACAGAGAAGGCACCACAGACAGTGAAGCATTGTTTTTAGTGGCGTTGAGCAAGGGCTTGATTCATGACCCTATTGCTGCGATACAGGCAACTTTGCGCGATGTCACCAAAATCATGGAGCGCCATCAAGCAGACGAACCCATGCGTATTTCCTGTGCTTTGACCAACGGCAAAGAGATCTGGGCCTTTAGGTACTCAAGCGATGATCAATCGCCCAGCATGTACTTTGGATCTCCCCATACACGTGCCAGCGAAACTGGATCAAACCCCATCACCACTATTGCATCTGAGCCGTCTGATTCAAATGCCGCTCACTGGTTCAAAGTTGAAGAACGCACTGGTGTATATTGGACCGAGCGTGGGCTAGAGCATTTTAAAATTAAGGTTTAATTCATTGGCTAGCAAGTGGCCCTTCAGAGCATAGAATCACTAAAACACTTTCTAAATTTGAAAAAGATCATCATCATTGCAGGACCCACCGGCCTGCCTCCATCGGTGGGCGGAATACCTTCAAGTTCATTATTGCGATTCAAGTGCTTCTTCAGTTCTTCTGCTTCAAAACCAATCTCATGAAACCAACAAACCTGCTTCGTAACCTGACCCTTCCCCTCGTTTTTCTTGTCACCTTGGCAGCCCATGCCAGCGAGGCGCAAGAGCCCAACCGTGAAGAGTGGGACAACACCTTCTCCCTCGTCGCGCGCGACCCGGCCACGGGCGCAGTCGCAGGGGCTGTGTCGACAGCGCGGCTGTCAGTGGGGAACCGCGTGCTGCAGATAGAGTTCGGAATCGGTGCCGTGGCGAGCCAGGCCAACACCAATACCATGCTCGCCAGGGATTCGATGGACCGCCTGCGCCAGGGAGCCACGGCCAAGGAAGCGCTGGACGCGGCCCTGCTGGCTGACGAGAAACGCGAAGAGCGGCAACTGTCGGTGATTTCGGCCAAAGGAACTCAGGCTGCCTTCACTGGTACCAAACCCGACGACTTCAAGGGCCACATCATCGGGAAGGACGTGGTCGTTGCTGGCAACATTTTGGTCGGACGCGAAACACTAGAGGCGATGGTGGCGGCGTTCGAAAACACGCCAGGCCCGCTGGCCGACCGCGTCATGATGGCACTTGAAGCAGGGCAGAAGGCCGGCGGCGATCGCCGCGGGAAGATATCCGCCGCCATCGTGGTACTCAACGAAGCACCCAACGCAAATGGCTACGCCCGCAATATTGACCTGCGGATCGACAACAGCAAGGACCCGGTGGCAGAGCTGCGAACGCTGTTCGACGCGTACAAGACTGCGTTCAAGATCAAGTAGGCAGGTGCTTGATCGCGACTGCCGGTGGTTTCAATTCAATTTGATCGCTGAGGCCAGTGACAAGCGCTGCAGGTGCCAGGCCGGCAAGCTGGCCAGCAGCAGGCCAACGGCTAGGATTGCTGATGCCATTAACAACTCATGCGCTCCGAGCGCCGGCTGCAGGCTGACACCGGTCTGCTGGGACAGCCAGGCACTGATGCCGAATGACAATGCATAGCCGCCCGCTAAGCCTAACAGTACACCTAGCCCCACCAGCAGCGAAGTAAAACCCCAGGCAAAACCGAACAGATAAGACCGGGGCGCACCGATGGCGCGCAGCGTAACGAATTGCGGCAGCAGCAGACGGAATAAGATCAAGACACTGGCCATGATCGAGAGCAGCAGCAGCGCTTGCGTGACCAGTGCCAGCAAGCTCATCAGCTTGCGAATGTCGCCGAAGAGCTGGTACAACTGCACCAGCGTCTCGGCTGGAAAAAAAGCCATCGATTCCTTGTTGTTGTAGGCGCTGCGCAGCTTGTACGCAGCAGCCAGGTCGCTGACCTGCAGCACTGCCATCGGGATCCCCGGCGTATAAGCGGCTTCGAACGGCGGGCCCAGATGCTGCGCCGAGGGATCATGGCCGGTTGGCAAATGGTGCAGCAACCAAACCTGCTCGACCGGTATGGTCACCGCTCGATCCCAGGGCGAGCCGGTCGGTTTCATTCGACCGACCACCGTGATCGTCACTGAATGGGCGTCAAGCAAATCACTGCTACCGGCCCTCTCGCCGCCATGCTGGATGCCATGGGCGGGCTGGAATTTGTCGCCCAATTGCAAGCTGCTGCCGTAGCCAACCACGGCTTCGTTCGGCGCAGCAAACAGCCGACCTGCGGCCAACCCGCCTGACAAATGCTCGACCAGCGCGGCTGTGACCCCAACGACCTGCGCACCGCCAACGCTGTCGCCAAAGGCCAGCGGCGAAACGCTGACGGCCCGGCTGTCGTTAAGCAGCGCGGCACTCAGCGCGGGGGCCAGCAACTGGCTTGAGCTGGGTCGCAGAAAAACTCCGCTCAGCAAGGCGTCGGTGCGGCTGCCTGGCGGGGCCACGATCAGATCAAAGCGATCTGCAGCCAGCGTGCTGCCTTGTTTCAAGGCCCGCTCCTGCGAGACGACCGCCACCGACAGCGACACACCAGCGGCGACCAGAAACACGAAAGCCAGCGCGCTGAAACGGTGGCGCACCAGCGCGGCGCGGATCAGCGGTATCGGGTTCATCTAGATTCACCCTCGACCGAAGGTAGGATCCGGCCCGCCTGCATGCGCAACAAGTTGTCAGCCCGCGCCACAAGTTTGTCGTCATGGGTGATCGTCACCACCGTCTTGCCGGACTTGGCCAAGGCCTGCAGCGCCGCGGCAATTCGCTGCCCGTTGTCGGCATCGAGGCTGGCAGTCGGCTCGTCGGCCAAAATCAGCGGTGGGTCGAGCAGCAATGCACGCGCCAGCGCCACCCGCTGCTGTTCGCCGCGCGACATCTTCGCCACCTGAATGGAACGCCGCGGCACGTCAAAGCGTTCGAGCAGCTCACAGCCGCGCTCGCGCATCCCGGCCGGCATTTTGGTGTGCTTGAATTGCGCCGGCAGCAGCACATTGGCCAGCGCATCCAATTCTTCGATCAGGCGAAATTCCTGGAACAAAAGACCGCAATGCGCCAAGCGCCAGGCATCGCGTCTGCCCTCGTCTAATTGGTTCACGACAGTTACACCGAAGCTGATCAAGCCGCGCTGCGGCACCACGATGCCCGCCAGCGCATGCAGCAAGGTGCTCTTGCCCGAACCTGAAGGACCTACGATAACACTCAACTGCCCGGGCAAAAACTCTGCGCTGACTTGTTGCAGCGCGTGTATGCTGGCGCCGTCGGCATCGGCAAAAACAGCGTCGACTGCCTGCACTAAAAGGCTGCCAGAGCCCTGCGTCATAGGCGCTGAAAACTGGCGTCTACTAGGCGGACAAGACTGACGAAACCGGTCGCCGCGTCCTTTTGCGGCCCCAGTTCGAGCCGGCCCTGAACCTGTAACAGATCACCCGGGCTGACTGCCTCCTGGCGCTTTTTCATACGAACAAAAACAATCGTGTTGATCCATTCATCCGCGGAGGCGCAGAAAGGGCAGGTCTCCACCGGGCTGTTCGAGAGCACGAAAAAATCAGATTCGACTTTCAGATGTGGGGCCATGAAACCCTGCATGCTGATGACGCTGCCCTTGAGCTTATTGGCCGTCGCGGAAAAACTCAGATTGTCTTGATAAAGCTCGAACATCCTGATGCGCTGCGGCGCGGCCAAGACCAGTGACGGCGCCGCAAAAGTCAACATTGCGGTGAATTGGCGACGCCTCATAACCGGCCTCCGGCTGCGACTGAGCTCAGCTCATTCATTCGAGCCCCGCGGTCGCTAAGATGATACTTAAGCTGGTCGCGATCGCCTTGACCATCGGCTCTTTTTCTACATCCATCCATTCGTCAAGAGAATGCGAACGTCCGGCCTTGCCCGGCGCACCACGACCTATCGTGATTGCCGGAATCCCAAGATTCATCGGCATGTTCGAATCGGTCGAGCTCCATTGGTAGCCAACCTTGTAGCCGCCCGCCTCGATGGCAGCCTTGGCGGTCTGCACCAGCTCGGATTTGACATCGGTATTGCCGGCTGGGCGGTCGCCTATCAGCTTGATCTCAACGCTGATTTTTCCTTCCTTGGTCGACCGCGCAAAGTTCTCAGCATCGGCTGCTTCTTGCATGATCTTCATCATCCGGTCCTCGACCCTTTTGAGCTCGACCACCGACTCCGAACGCATATCGACTTCCATCGAGCCGCTGAGGGGAATCGAATTGACTGAAGTCCCGCCGCTGATCACGCCGATGCCATAAGTGGTCTTTGGCGTTGCTGGCACCTGCAGGCGCGAAAACTCAACTGCCGCTTGCCCCAGTGCAAACATCGGATTGACCAGACCAAAAGCGCCGTAGCTGTGACCACCCGGGCCGTTGAATGTCACGCGGTAACGCCTCGAACCGACGCCACCATTGGTGATCAGGTCCACGCTGCCGGACTCGACCGAGAAGAAAGTCTTGATCTTGTCCTTGTACTGGCCCTTGTTGAACAAATAGCGCACGCCGCGCAGATCGCCCAACCCTTCCTCGCCGACAGTGCCGACAAACAGAATGTCGTCGCGTGTCTTAATTCCGCCGGCATCCATGGCCCGCACAAAACCCAGCAGCACAGACAAGCTCATGGTGTCGTCACCAATGCCCGGCGCATAGAGCTTGGTGCCCTGGCGTTTGACTTTGACATCGGTACCTGCCGGAAACACCGTATCGAGGTGCGCCGATACGACGATGAATTTACCGTCGCCCCGACTACCCTTGCGGATACCGAGCACATTGCCTTCCTCGTCGATCTTGACTTCACGCAGCCCGACCGCTTTAAACATCTTTTCGTATTCGCGCGCCCTCGCTTCCTCTTTGAAAGGTGGCGCCGGAATTTCGGTCAGCATGATGCCCTCGTCAACGATCCGGCCATGTTCCTTGTCGATCGTCGCAACAGCAGCCTTGAAAGACGGGCTGGCGAGGATGCGTTGAACATCGGCCACAGGATTGGAGATCTGAGCGCCTGCGTGCGAGCCAATCAGAGCCAGACTCAGGGAGAGCAGCGAGGCTGAAAAATACTTTAAATTCCGCATGAATTGATGCCTGCATATTTTTGAACAAGGTAAATGGTACTGTAAAAGCTTGAATTCTTGAAGCTTGTCGAATAAGTGGCGTTTTGGAGTGGCATTGCAGCCACATACCGAGGGCAACTCCTTATTCAGGAAGACAAATGCGTTCGGGGGAAAGGCAGATTTTTTTGGATAAGTACTTGATGCACACCTACCAAGCATCAGTTCGAGCACATGTCAAAAGCCGCAGCCAAGTGATCAAAACAGAAGTTTGAGCCATGAACGCGCAGGAAGCGCGTTGGTTGCTTTGGGCTCAGTTTGGATTTCACAGTATCCAGTCTGGGCCATCAAAATTAAACGTCAAGTAACGCGTGATCGGATTGTTAATTAGTTGATTTAGGAAAGTCTTTTAAGCAGCAACGCCCTGACGGATTACTGGTATCGCAAGAACACAAACCATCCTTTGTCTTAGCTATGACAAATTCTTTGATGAAGGGGTTGCAGTGAAAATCATTCAAGCTGACACCAAAGCAATAGCAAAGCAGCTTATCGCCAGAATCTTCCTTGGCCTCTACCTTCGTCCGAAGCTGGGAATTAAGAATAGTTGAGCCATCTTCACCAAAATACACAACATCGCAGGCAGCATCATCACAAAAGAAATAGCGATCGGAAGTTGGTGACCAGTCCCATGAGCCCTTAATATGATGCGAAATTGTTCTAGTTGATACTTCCGCGTACTCGATCTTATTGGCCGGGCAAAGATGCTTTTTAGGATGGGGGGTTTTGTTCTCAACCGTGATACAGCATTCGCTCATTGGGGTCACTCAAAGTAGGATAGAAGCAGTATGCTTATAAAATTAAATGACTGCTCATTTCTCTTGATAATTTTTAACGAATTTACCGTCTAAGCACTCAGTTCACACCACCAGGAATGGCAGCAGCAATCTGGCGAAGCTTGACTGTTTCAGTGCGTATTTCTTGAATGACTTGCTCGGGCGTGCTGCCCACCAAACTCATGCCCATGCCATTGAGTTTGCGTTTGACATCGGGGTCGGCCAGTGCCGTTTTAACCGATGCATTTAATCGCGCTTGAATATCGAGGGGTAAACCTTTAGGAGCAAATAAGCCCACCCAGTAGGTCAGGTCATAACCAGTTAAGCCACCCTCGCTCAGGGTCGGCACATCTGGGTAGCGCGGATCTCTAACCGCGCTGGTCGTGCCCAACAAACGCACCTTGCCAGCATCAATTTGCGGCTTGGCAGCACCATCAAAAATAACCTGACAAACACCTGCCAGCACATCTTGCATACCTGGGCCGGAGCCTTTATAGGGCACATGGGTCATTTGGACTTTACCCATCGCGTTAAACAACTCGCCAGCAAAGTGCAATCCACTTCCAATGCCCGAGGTGGCGTAATTGATTTGCACTTTGCTTTCTCTGGCGTAGGTCAAAAATTCCGGCAAAGTTTTGGCAGGCACCGATGGGTTAACCACCATCAACAAGCCGTATTTCCCAATCAAAGAAATGGGCGTGAAGTCAGTTATCGGATCGTAGGACAACGCCTTTTCAACCACCGCCATGTAGGTGTGAGTGCCATTGGTTGTGAGAAGCAACTGATAACCATCAGGCGAAGCTTTGCTGATGTACTCGCTGCCTATGCGCCCGCCTCCACCGGCTCTATTTTCAATGATGATGTTTTGTCCCAAATTCCTGGACATGGCCTCAACAATGATGCGACTGGCCTGATCTGAAAAACCGCCAGCTGCGTATGGCACGATGGCCTTGATAGGACGTTGCGGATAGGTTTGTGCAGATGACGAACAGGCCACTAAGACCGCTCCAAGGGCAATCATCAGCCGCCCAAAAACAGTGTTCACAATAGACATGGAAAGAACCTTTAATTTAAGAAGGCAAGCCGAGCGCTTGCCTAACACGTGGCATGACTTGCTCAGCCATCAACACCATGGAACGGCGAGACAACGCTGGATCTGCCCAATCCAATCCCGCATAAACCAATTCACCAAAACCACCCAATTTTTCGTGCAGTTTTAATATTTCATCCACCACATGGTTGACGCTACCTGCAATGACCAATTGATCGAGGATGTCATCCAAAGGAACTGGAGCATCAGGCGTTTTGCCGTCCATTGTAAAGACCGCATCTCGCTTACCTTTTCGCAACTTGTAACCCAAGTTTCGATAATAAAACCGGTAGGGGCTTTGCTCTGAACTTTTGCCATACTCGCAAGCGACTTTATCGTCATCGTGAACCATGATGGTACGGGCTACACGCCAGTCGGCGCGTGAAGCCTCAATGCCCACATTGGCTTTGCCCTGAGCATAGTTGTTCCAATGTGACGGCAACCATTGGTCGTAAAGAAAATTGGCAGAGATGGGGTGCAAGTCTTTCTCACCCATGGCAATCACACCTTTTGAAAATGGTGCCACAACGGTACCCACAATTTCGGGGCGTGGGCGCTGATAAGGCTTGTACATCTT
>Ga0214919_10001246_pt1 | contig 42162 bp, 31 predicted proteins | sample LL1503_MetaG_FD_177994 | JGI IMG/M metagenome (GOLD analysis project Ga0214919, IMG submission 177994) | Freshwater microbial communities from Lake Lanier, Atlanta, Georgia, United States - LL-1503 | ecosystem: Environmental > Aquatic > Freshwater > Lake | place: USA: Georgia | collected... | reverse complement strand
AACACTTTTTACCGGTCTACGAGACTTCATCTCTTCGACCTTCAAAAAGCTGACCAAAAACACTTTTTACCGGTCTACGAGACTTCATCTCTTCGACCTTCAAAAAGCTGACCAAAAACACTTTTTAAAAAAAGATATGCAATAGCATTTAAAATACTATGCAATGATTCACAAAGTGAAAAACCTATGCAATAGCTTTTAATCAACCATTTCAATTTCACCCATTGAATAATTATAATTTATAAGTACATATTCTGCAATAATGCGCATATCATGATCTTTACCAGTTAATAAAATATTATAAAAATTTAAATTAAGATACAGACCTCGTATAAATGCATTTTTTAATTCGCAATTAGCTATAGTATTCATAAACCATTCAATAGATCCACTAGATCCGCCAATATCTATAATTTTTTGCAATAAGTACCCAGATGAGTATGCCAAATTGACAAGTTGCTCTGTAGTTGCTATATCCATTGTGCTAGTTACGACTGTTGGTGCATCAGTTACGACTGTTGGTGCATCAGTTACGACTGTTGGTGCATCAGTTACGACCGTTGGTACATCAGCTATGACCGTTGGTACATCAGTTACGACCGTTGTACATATATAATTTGCAATAATTTCTATATCTCCAATGCTACCATTAAGTATAATATTATTAGAATTTAAAAAATTGCATAAATTTTGTATAAACATATCTTGCAAATTACTATTTGTAAGTATGGGAATAGATTCTATAGCTCTATCTGCATTCATTCTTCGTATAATAGGCACTAATTGCCCAGATCTAAATGCTGCATCAAAATATTGAAATGTTGTAATTGAATTCATTTTTTAATTCAAAAAAAAATAAATATTCAAATATAAAAAACACTTTTTACCGGCCTACAAGACTTCGTCTTTTTGGCCTTCAAAAAGCTGACCAAAAAAGTTTTTTGGGTAGTCTTTCACTTTTTAAAAAAAAGGCTTATTTGGTAGGCCGGTAAAATAAGTTTTTGTGAACTTTTTTTTAAAAAAGTCATTTAACAAAGTAAAAACCTATATAGCGGCCCTTTTAGTTGTTTTTTGTGAACTTTTTTTTTAAAAAAGTCATTTCACTCGTTTAAATACAACTTCGCAATATAATGATAAATATTCTTTATCATTTTCAGTAAGGAATGAATATGTCCTATGATCTTTAGCCGAAAATCTTGCAAAGACTTTATCTAAAGTTTCAAAGCTTTCTCTCTTAAATCCTCTTTTTTTAAACTCTTTTGTAATTGCATTCACATTAACTAAATATTCTTCGTAATATTTGCCCATACTAAATGGTAGCAATACTCCAATTTTTTGGCCACAATATTCCAAATTACTACTTGAATATCTCCTTTCTATTGAATATTTAAGAATATCATTTTCATATAATTCCCATTTTTCTCCTGTGGAAATCTTTAATTTTTTAAATAAATTATGTATAGATTCGCCACAAAAGCATGTAATGCAAATTAATCCATTTTCTGCAACTGTCTCTTCTGCTATGGTCATAAAATTAGATATAGATTCACTAGTTCCTAAAAAGTAATGAAATGCCAAATTACATACAATGGCATCGCACATACCCATACCCAATCGCTTACACTTATCTACAATAGATGAAGACTCTTCATGGTTTATATCAGATAATATAATATATACAGATGTCATACTACCTTTACGAGAGCCTTTATGCTTACTCTGTTTTATAAATTGCTTTCTTCTTTCAATTAATGTAGTTAATGCACTTCTATCCTGATCCAATGCTATTAAATTACGCACCCCTGCATTAAAATATCTACCTAAATCCTGCCCCTTTCCAGCTCCTATATCTAATATCCAAGTTGCGTGTGATAGTGCCTGAATTCTTTCTCCCTTTACAAAATTTATAACCTTTACCATAGCATCATATTGCTTTCCTTTAATAGTTTGAAAATATTGCTCATGGTCTTTTTCCCACAATTCATTAATGGAAAATGGATTAATATAATTTAGCCATATATCTTCAGCGGTAAATATATGATTACCATAATAATTTGCATCTGGAGCCCTATCATCTCGAATTTTAACAATTTCCCAATCTACAAATAATGCCCCACCACCTGCAGCGATACAGTCTCCCTTGCATCTAAATTCAATAATTTTATTATCAAGAGTATCTGGGGAGGCGGCTGCTGATGGATGCTGATATATATATGCATATGGAACATCTGGCGGCGAAAATTGTATAGGGATATATGTTGGATTTTCATTTATATTTTTTCCAAATATTTGAGTATAATATTCACATGTCTTTAATGATAGCTTTTCCATTTCATAAATATTTATTCCTACAAATAAGAAATATATTTTATGATCTTTTTTTTCTATAAATGGATGCTTTCCTAATAATTCTCTTGGGCATCTTTTTACTAAAAAATCTATAGTGTTGTCCTGTGTGGATTTCCATTTATATGATATAGTCAATTCATATGGTTTTTCATTTTCTATAAATATTAAGCCATCTTTTTGATATGGTTTAGGTAACTCATATGCTTGTTTAATAATAGATTCTAAATATTCAGGATCATCATTTTCTATCAAATGGATTGATTTTACTTGTGCAAATGTATCTCCAAAAACTTTATTTAAAATACTAATACCATCTTCTAAATATCCTAATCTTTTATCAAAGACCTCTATAGAGGTATTTATTCCAGTTAATGCTATTATATCAAATGCAAAAAACCTATCTACTCCATCAATTGATATCAGCTCACCATCTAAAATAGTATCTAATTCACATTCCGGGTCTGTAATTGGTGTAATTGGTGCAAATTTAGTTATTTTATCAGTCATTAATATACCAGTAAAATTTCGTACAACTGCAATGCATCGCTTTCCATCAGCTTTATCTGTAATAAATAAATTTTTTGGCGGATACATCGACATATATCCATTTTTTGTTATTGCAATAACTTGAGGCAATAACCTCTTTAATGTGCCAGTTTGACTAAATTCTATTAATTTAGATGGTTGATGTACTATATATTGAGCAATTTTATAAATTTCTTCCTGATATTGAGATACATTCTTATATTCAGGATTTTTTATATTTAAAATTATATCAGCGGCGGCAATTACATCATTGGGTCTAATAATATTTAACAATGCTGGAGTATTATCTAATGTGTCAGAATCTTTAGACATTACCCCTAAAAATTCAATCTCTATTTCATATTTATATAACATCTCACTTAAATTTATTGAAGTTAATAATGATGAAAAATGCTCAATTGTCTTTTCTTTAAACATACTGTTAATAATTGACTTTAATGCTTTCTTTGCCTCATTTGAACTCATTTCTCTAACAATAGTTATATCAATTGTCCATACTAATTGTAAATCTGAACTCTCAGATGATGGTAATCTTATTGGAATACTAAGTCTACTTTTGGCCTTAACAATAGCATTTTCGCTCATTGCAACAGGATCTGATAATATCTTTTCACTCGTTAAAGATACTTTATAATTTAATCCCGATGAATTAATTACTCTAAATGGCGGAACAATTAATGATTCTTTATTCATATATGTATTAGTTTTATCCGATAATGTATTAAATGTTATATCACGCCTCATAAATGAATATATATTTTTTTTATTTTCTTTTAGTACAGTTACCATATTAGTTATTTTCTTATTATCTAAATCTATATTTTTATTTAATCCAGATAATAAAAAATCTTTAATGGCGATAAATTCCATATATTTTACATTCTCAAAACGAATTTCTAATTCAATGGATTCATCCCTCTTTACAGTTAATATTTTTCTTCTATATGTGCTTATTGTTGATTCTAATGTTGTTTTATCTGCAATGGTCTTTTTCATTATTTGATAAACTTAAAATTATATAAATCTCTACAGATATTCAAATATACTATATATTACAGTATATTTTCTTTTAAAACATATATATTTGATAGTAAAAAATATAATGATTATCAATAAAAAAATATGAACAGAGAGATCATACCTATTACATTTGTGATATTGATGGACTTGAATATTATTTCATATGTGGCGAAATATATGGCCATACAACTACTTATTAGTTTTGATGTACAAATTCCTTTTGCTACATTAATACAGGGCATTATTGCATTTGTAAGTGATCCAGATACAAATGTTAATGAAGCTATAAAATCTGCTATAATTTCTGGCATTATTGTAGATCTTATTACTTTTATTAGCAATCATTCTTATAGAAAAGAAATTATAAGTTCCCTAAATACTATCTCACGCATTAAGAGAATTGAAGATGGAAAAGAAGAGAAAGGGAACGTAGATGAGTGTCAATTTGACAAGTGGCAATACGGAAAAGAAGGGCAAAAAATAACTGATACTGTATTTTCATTATTAAGAATATTACCTAATTTAAAAGGTTATAATGGTGACCAATTACATGCATTTGCAGATGAGTGTCGGGATATTAATATGATGTATATTGCTGCAGAAATATCAGATGCAATTGGTCCTAATCCAGATACTGCAAAAACTTACAAAGTAATGAAGAACACTTCCAAAGTAATAGGGAAATACAAAAAGGAAATAGTACTCCCTACAGAAAAAGAAATTGAAGATGCAAAAGCTGCAGAGGGTGAATTATTATCTTTGCTTGAAGAGGAAGAGAAATCAGCGAAGATACCCAAAGTGACAAAGGCACCTAAAGCAGTGAATAAACTTGCCGCAGTGGAAAAAAACAAGCTCAAAGCAGCAGAGAAGAAACTTGCCGCAGTGGATAAACTTGTCGCAGTGGATAAACTTGTCGCAGTGGAAAAACTTGCCGTAGTGGATAAGCTTGCCGCAGTGGAAAAAAAGAAGCTCAAAGCAGCAGTGGAAAAACTTGCCGCAGTGGAAAAAAAGAAGCTCAAAGCAGCAGTGGAAAAACTTGCAGCGGAGGAACTCACAGTAGAGAAACTTGCAGTAAAAGAACTCCCATTAGAGGTGAAACTCACAGTAGAGAAACTTGCAGTAAAAGAACTCACAGTAGAGGAACTTGCAGTAAAGGAACTCCCATTAGATGTGAAACTCATAGTAGAGGAACTTGCAGTAAAGGAAGCTACTACAGACTGTGCAATAAATGGCCTTTGGTTACTGCGTATAGTTTCAGTCTTTGAATGCCTTACTGGAGTATATTTGTATGATATTGGAATATATCAAAATGCTGCAAATAAATTATTATATTATAATTATTATGGTATAATAGATATTATGCTATATCAAGAAGTTCCTGACTTTTGTATCTATAGCAATGGATTTCTTTATAATCAATGGTTATAATAATTATTCTGTAGTATTTTGTCTGTCATTTAATGACATTTCTAAAGTCTCTAGACATTCTTGATCAAGTTCTTTTTCTTTTTTTTCATCTGCTTGCTGTAGTGTTATCTTCTCTAAAAGGTCATATAAACCCTTTAAAGATTTGGTAGAATTAAGCAGTCTTGTAAAAGATTTTTGCTTATATGATCTTTTAACTAATGCAATCTCTGTCACAATAGTATCTTTTATTTTTTTGATTTTTTTACTACGATAGTGCAAATATAGCATTTGGATAATGCGTACAGCATTTACATTTCTAAGCATCTTGTCAATACTCTCTTTCAAGATTTGATTATCTATTAAATCTTCTGGAGATATATTATACTCAGTAGCTGTATATAATTTATTAAGAAATCTATTTTTTGTAGATGCTTTACCTATTAGGTTAAATACCATTTGTTGATCACCAAGGGTCTTATATGTATTTTTGAAAATACATTTACTCCATTGCATCATAACATGTGATAGCAGATTTCTATTTAATCTCCTATTGATCTGATTATGACCACTACCTCTGTGGTAATGAAATGTAATATAATAAGCCGTATGTCCATGTATATCAACTTCAAAATACTCAACAGAATATAATTCACCGGCAAAACTTCCAGTAAATAAATGCATATGTGATCTTATATATCTCAGAGTCTTTATTTTTTCTATTTCGCGACTCTTATTATCACTATCAATAACATATACTTTATTAGTCCCCCAATGTAGAGATAATAGCTCATATTCTTCTCTTTTTCTTTTTTTTGATATATTAGGTCCTTGCATTTTTTCTATTATATTTTTTACTATCAAATATCACTTTTTTTTAGTTGTTTTTTGTGAACTTTTTTAGTTGTTTTTTGTGAACTTTTTTAGTTGTTTTTTGTGAACTTTTTTTTTAAAAAAGTTTTCTATGCAATGAGTTTTTTGGGTGAAGTTTCCTTGCGTTTTCTATGCAATGAGTTTTTTGGGTGAAGCCTTTTTTTAAAAGGCTTTTTTATATTTGAAAAGATAATAATAAATATTATAAATAATATGTCAGCAAAATCAATAATTATTAAAAATACCAAACAGGCCATTATAGATGGAATTATTAAAGGAAATTTTAATCCTGATAATACAATATTTAGATTCAATGATATTCGATATAAATTATTAAGTGGAAAAATAAGTATTTTAACATTAGTTATAGAACTATTAGACAATAATGGTAATTGTATTCCTATAACAGATGAAATGTTAGAAGGTGGTAAAATACCAGATGGGTATAAAGCAGTAATAAAAAAAGAATCTGGGCAAGAGGGTGGAAAAATTAGAGAAGCAATTCCTACATATATTACAAAAGGAAAGCATTTAAATGCAATTAATGAAACTAATATAGTAACTCAGGCATTTAGAGATGCACTTGGAACATATATTAGAACATTAAACAGAGTTGCATCTAATTTAGAAACCGATGTGGTTGAAAAGGCAGATGCGAGTGCAGATGCGAATAAAAAAGCAGATGCGAGTGCAGATGCGAGTGCAGATGCAAATGAAAAAGCAGATGCGGGTAAAAAAGCAGATGCGAGTGAAAAAGTAAATGGTCTAATGCCTCCACCAATGTTAGTACAAAATATTAAAACTAAAAATAATGCATTATCTGAATCTGATTTTAGAGATGGTATTATTTTACAAAAGAAATTAAATGGAGTACATTATATAACATTTAGAGATAGTAACTCTTCTATTGTTAAATATTCCCGCGGGGGCTTAATATATGCACCTACCTCTATGCCAAAATTAAATGTAGAATTAGATATAGTATTTAATAATATTTTGACATTAAATGCTGAAAGATATAATATTCCAGATTCTGATTTATATAAAAATGCAAATCCATATTTTGCCGGAGAATTATATAAGCATGGAATTCCTCTTAATTTAATTTCAGGGCAGGCTAGGAATGAGCATACAACAATAGATTTAGAATATTATATTTTTGACGTATTCTTTCCCGCCGCAATAGAAAGGGGGCACAATATGGAAAGTCGATATAGACAATTATATTTAGATGATCTATTTTCTAAATTAACTCCTTTTAAACTACAATATGTAAAGAGAGTTGAAAATTTTGAAGTACATTCTATGGATGAAGTAAATGCTCTAGTTCAGCAATTTTTAAAAGATAACTATGAAGGCGGAATTGTGCGAAAAAATAAAGGAGAATATCAATATTCTTTTAATAATTATCATTCAAAAAATATTTTAAAGATAAAGCCAACATTTGATGATGAATTTCCTATTGTTGGATTTAAACAAGGGAGTAAAGGAAAAGATCTAGGGGCATTAATTTGGGTATGTTCTTTAAAAAATAATGCTAAAATAACATTTAATGTTGTTCCTAATTTAGGATTAGATAAGAGAAAAGAAATATTTAAAGAATTAATGGAAGGAAGTAGCGGGGAGTATGTCACTCTTATTAATAAAATAAAAGAGGAGGGGGAAGAGCGCCCGCTATTAACTGTATCATATGCTGAATTATCTGCAAAGGGTATACCTTTACAACCAAAAGGACTTAATATTAGAGAAAGACCTTTTTAAAACTCATTCTATATTTGATTGTTTATTTTTTATATAAAAATGGAGCAAGGATTTGATACTTCCGATAGCGAAAGTGATACTTCCGATAGTGAAAGTGATACTTCCGATACTGAAATTACATCTTATTTTCCTCATAGTACTATAATGAATAGAAACTGGCTACCATATAGATCAGGCGATTGTTCATTATCTTTTCGCATACCAAATACAAAAATGAGTAATGCATATGATAAAAATGGGATAGAAATTAATCCTCCAAAAAAAGGATTTCCATATATTATTAATGGTCATAGAGTTTGGGTTCGGGCATTATCTACTGAGCGCTATAATGAAGAAACAGAATATAGTTTACAAGTATTAGTTTATAATAGAATTAATAATCACTATGGATGGTCATCTGCTCGGCCCTCATCTACAGATCCAGAAATATTAACTGTATGCACTAGTGGACCCATATGGAAACAATTAGGAGAAATGGTAGATAATATACCATAATTATTTACTTGCAATCCGGCACTCTATACTTTCAATCACTTCAGCTTTTCTGCATTTTTTTTCTGAAGTCTGATTTGTAGTTGCTAGTACCATTCTACACATTTCAACATTGACAGATTCTATAGCTTATTCTAATTTAGCTTGTTTTGACTCCATTATGTATTTCATTTTATCATATAAAATTTTATATTTAAATTTGAATATAAAAATATCATAGATAATACAAAAAAAAAATGAATAAAACTAATAATTATTTAAAATGCTTATTTAGGGACTACTATATTTTTTCAGAAGAAGAGTATACAAAGTTTTTAATATTTCTGCGAGAAAATAAGCTTAATGAGCGTGGAGATGTATTTATACATACTGGCTCATATGATCAAATTATAGACTTGGCAAAGTATTTTGCTACTATTGCTAATACTACAGCCACATCTAAAGAAATGATAGCAGCTATGAAAGCACCTATAAGTCCAGAAACTGTACAAGAATTTTTGACATTCTTGCACACTATAGATGATCAATTTGTGCCAGAGCGTAGAGATTATATATTTCAAAGATTTAAACAAGAAATTGTAGATAATTTTAATGTAAGAATGTCACTTGATGGACTATCTAAAACTGCCGTGTATTATATACTAATGAATGAAATTATTCCAGGATTAAGGATACAATTTCAAGATAGCAGAGAAATGCCATATACACAGAATGGGATACAGCATTCCTATAAACTTGCTAAACTTTTGGCAAGTTTGTGGATTGCAATTGTGATTCCAGATATTACAATTAGCGAGAGTATCTTTCATCATTTTAATGATATTTATACAAATAAATGGTTATTAGATGGAATAGATTCAATGCTTATGGCATATATTGCATTTGGCGGCGGTGAGAGGCGTATAATTGAGTTTGAAGAAAGTCAGAGGGCTAGTAGAGAAGAAAGCAGAGAAATAGATAGTACAAAAATCAGCAGTGAAGGAGGCGGTACAAAAACTAGCAAATAAATTATATAATTCTATAAATATAATTCTATAAATATAATTATATTTATAGAACAAATAAATGTAGCATCTTTAATAATTTCTATAATTATTCTCATTGTAGTAATAATTTTAATTTTTATGGTGTGTTATTATTATAATAATAGCACACAATCAGTACAAAATCTACAAGCACTTGCCGCAGCAGCATCTTTAATAATTTCTATAATTATTCTCATTGTAGTAATAATTTTAATTTTTATGGTGTGTTATTATTATAATAATAGCACACAATCAGTACAAAATCTACAAGCACTTGCCGCAGCAGCATTGTATAAAAATGCAAATAAAGATAATTTTAATACGTGTTCATTATTTAAATTAGGCTGTTGCTGTAATAACGGAAAGGCTGGTACTTGTAGTACTGTCAAAGGTAATGCTAAATACGCATGCAATTCTGCTTTTGATGGTAATAGATGTTTCGATTGTTAATTGGATTACGCCTATGAAAATAATTAAAAACTTTATGATTCTATGAATATATCAAGAATTTCATTCTCTCTATGTATAAATTCCATAGAGTCAAAAATTCCCGCAGATAAAGAAGTTAGCATTTTTGTTTTAGTTGGATTTTTAATATCCATTGCCAAAATTGAATAAAAGTCTTCAATTGCATCTGGTGAAACAATTAATTTATTATTTTTGCATTGAGTTTTAAATATGGATGATGGATCACTACAGCTTGTATATAAATTACCAGTTTCATTATTTTTTTCATTGCTTATTAATATATTATCGCTTAATAAGATTTTTAATTGTTTAATTAACGCATTATGTTCTAAGCTTTTAAGATTATAGAGCTGCTGTTTATCAAATTCAAAATAGGTGGAATTAACATATTTTATAATATTTGCTAATGGGTTATGTGATGACATAAGAAATGATTTGCTTATAATATCTTTTAATATTATTAAATCATTTGGATAATTTTTTAAAAATTTAATTAAATTTATACGCAATGTTGTTAAAGAATTGGATGAGTCAAATTTAGTTTCTGATAATATTGCTATTAATTTTTTTCTCATTTCTATATTTTTATCATTCATTAATATGGAAGAAAATTCTGCAATAAAGTATTTATATAATCTATTTCTCATCAATGCGGATTTATATTTGTTTAAAATTGTATCTATTTTATTACCATTTTTTATATATTTTAAAATATCATTATTAATATCTAATGTGGAATATGGAAATATAATATTTGGGATATTTGGATTAATTGGATCATTTTGTTCTTTAAATAAATAGCATATATTTTGTGATTTAAATCCAATATATGTATTTTTATTATTTATTATATTATATTCTGGTACTATATCCAAATTAGTTTTTTTAATAAAGGTGTCCATCATTGCTAAATTTGGAATATGTTTTTCGGCAATGGGATCATATAAAATTTTATATTTATCTGTAAAGGTATAAGAAGAATAATTTATTGGAAAATAAAATTCTTCATTATTCTTTTTATCAGAAATGAATACTCCATAACAAAAATTTCTTAAATTAATTACTAATGTGGTTATTTTATATGCCTTTTCTGACAATATTGCATTTTCAATTTCTAATAATGGCCCAATTGATAAACTATTATCCATAGCGGTAAATATATTTTGTACAGTAGTATATAATTTATTACCTTTATTAAATTGGCGGATACATATATCTTCTGTAGGTTGAGCATTAGATAAATATTTTATAAATATTTTAATATTTGTTGATATAATGGGATAAAATCCATTATTATTATGCAATATAAAAATTAAATTATCAAAGATAAAATCTCCACAACATTCTATTGAGTGTTCTCCACTACTCTCCTCTTCAGTAAATATAATAATATTAATATTATATATTAATTTAATTAAATCTATTAATATTAATTTCCAAGATGATACAATTTGTCCGCTTTTTTCTACCATTGCAGTAATTTCCTTCTTATATATAAAAATATTTAATATATCATCTGCTAAATCATCGGATGATTTATATAATAGCCCAGTACCATTTCCCAATTGATAAAAATTAGTTTTCATCTCTCTAGCGTAAAATGCCAATTCTTTAATTTTATCATCTATAGTCTGTTTGGGATCTTTAATAAGATATATAATAGAATATGTAAATCCTGCATCATTTACACTTGGCAAAAATTGCTCAACACCTACTAGATATAACATATTAGTTTTATCTAATTTGCTCAAAAATAGCTCATCTCGAATTTCTTTGCTAATTTCAGAAATTCTTCCAACATTTATATATTTTCCATAAGATAATATATGCTTAGAAATATCTTCTGCTTTTATAATATCTCCTCTTTTATGTAATAAGCAGTGCTCGTACATTTTTGCAGTTTTTGAATTATGTGGAGGTTTGGCCATATTACAACAAGGGATACAATATCCCATTGGATGCTGATTAGGTCTAAAGCTTAAATGTGGAAATTTAGAATGAGGACATTCATAATATGCAGGCACATTTTGTGTAAAATTCCAATATTTTATGAGCTTTTTTCTTTTATTTTCAGAAAATGATTTTATCTCACTCTCTGTATAAGAAAATGGTTGTCTATCAGATTGACACAGAACAGAATATACTTTATTTGTTGCACTATATTTTTTTAGATCAAATAAATTAGGATCATTTTCTTGTAATTTTTTAAGCCTCTTTTTTGATGATACCATTACAGTTTTTTTTTCTTCATTTTTATAATTATTAGTATAAATATAATCAATATAAGAATATATATACCTCTTAATTAAATTAAATTCATTAATATTATCCGCATTGTTAATCTCTATCTTAATATCTGTGGCGCGATGATATATTTTTACTAAACGACCTGAAAATGAGGTAGACCATCTATGAAATACTATATTATTATATAAATATGCATATTGATTTAAAAAATTTCCTTTCTTATTAGCAGATTCTGCCCTATCTGCCAATTTTAAATTATATGCTATAATTCCTTTTACAAATAAAAAAGAGATCATATCCGGATTTTGATTATTTTTAATTTTTATAATATTTGCATTCTCTAATAATTTTATTTTTTTCTTTAGTGTATTAAACATAACATCAGAAAAATATCTTGGATATAATATTGTACCTGTTATATATCTTAAAACCGCATCAGATTTATTATTTATAATATAATATTCACCACCAGATGGAAATGCGGCAACTCCCATAGAATTTATTTTTTGTATAATTGGCTTTGTAATGGTGGATAATTCTTCAATAATTTGATTAAAATTAATTTTATCATCTTCTTCCCATTCGCCAGTTATTTTATATTCGCCATTTGAATAAAGAATTAGATATATGAATGGTAATCTAATAGAGTCTTTTCTCATAATTGCCATCATAACTGTATTGCCCTCAACTCTATTATTTAAAAACCATTGAGCAATTTCATTATATTTTGGATTTTTACTAGTAATATATCTTTTTAATCCCGTTATAGATATAAACTCTCCCTGTCTCTCATTTATAGAAACTAGACTCATACCAGATTCTGATAATAATGCAGATTCTATATCAAATTTAGCATTTAGCATTAAAATAGTTTTATCGGTTTCTACCCAATCAAAGATATTTCTAATTAAACATCTCACCCTTGCAGATTTTGAAAAAATATGCACAGTTGCACTAATTATTGAAATATTTGGATCAAAATTATAATTAATTGCCAAATTTGCTATTATTTTTTCAAGCTCAAATCTCTCTTTTATTTTTTTTAAATTATAACTTAATAATAAGTGCATTCCCATTTTTTCAGGATGGAGTAATGCAGTATTTAATATATCTATAGATAAATGTGGCCAATATTTTATAATTGCGCCATAATATAAAGTATCAAATGAATATTTATCTTTTAAAATTTGTGATAAATTATCTTGAGGCCTATTTGGATAATTTACTGGGGCTAATACACTATACAAATCTATAAAATATATAGCATTTACCCTTACACCTTCTGTTATTTGAAGAGAAATAAACGTATCCATTGCCTTAATTTGGATGCCATCCCGCCTTTGCTCTAATAAAGAATCTATATAAATATTACATAATATATTTTCTTTTTTATATAAATCTTTATAATTTATATATAATGGGACATTGTCGACATTAAATTGGTATGGGGTTGCTGGACCTTCACCATTTATATAATAAAAAATATGCTGTCTATAAAAATCAATTTCTGTAGCGATATAAATTTTTAATTTTATATCATATATTGTATCTTCTGGATATACAGATATTGGTAAGTACACTGGAGCTTTGACAGTTTGCGACATTGTTGACATATAATTTGATGAAATATTACTATGTGATTCATCAAATAATTTAATATTTTCATATAGTTCACTGCTCTCACCACTATCTTCATTTTCAAAAAAATCTACTATAGCGTTATCTTTCTCAAAAAATTCTAAATCTGTATTGTCAATATCTTCTTTGTCATCGTTATTGTTTTCATCGTTGTTGTTTTTACCACTATTGTCACTATTGTCACCATTGTCACCATTGTTGCTGTCACCACTATTGTCTTCAACACTATTGTCTTTTTTTATTTTCTGCTTTGATTTTACTTTCTGCTTTGCACCTCCAACATATGAAAAGAATAAAGGTAAATCTTTTTTATCAGTAATGGATTCATTAATTGTATGATCTTCTGCGGTGAGTAATTTTTTCCAACCTCTACCATAAAACTTTTCTAAAATTACAGCATCTTTAGCATTCCATTTTAATATTCTTGGATCTGACTGAGGGACTCCATTATTTGCCGCAGTGAGGACATTTTTTGGAACACTTCCTAAAAAAAAATATACTGCCATATTAGTTCCAGTCTTGGGATTTACTTGAGCCACATATAGTGGATTTTTTATATATGGATTACTACTCATTTAACTTTTTTAAAAAAAAGTTCACAAAAAATGCTATTTAACCCTTTTTTAAAAAAAAGTTCACAAAAAATTCTATTTAATCCTTTTTAACTTTTGTAAAAAAAATTATATTTAACCCTTTTTACAAAAGTAAATTACTCTGTAGAGATCAAAAAAACACTTTTTTAAAAAAAGTTTTATATAGTTATATATTTAATATTTTAATAAAAAATTCTATTTAAAAAAAAACTTTAACAAAGTCAAAACTTTACGCAATTATTACTTTGTAATCTTTTTAATTATTTGGGATACATATATGAGATCCTGAAGAACATCCGCTATTTGATAGGTCCCATTTATTTTCCTTGGCAGTTGCTAAAAATTATTATTTTGATATTGATAATTTACTGCATCATTTATCCTATTCTTTGCTATACTCTTTGCTAAATTTCCATTATTGTATTGATAATAATTATTTAATTTAGGACCATATATATTTTTTACATCTGTTCTAGCTTGATCATTTTTAACATAATTGGCCCAATTAGATCCAGTTCCACCATTAATATAATTATTTGTAAACTCCATTAATGCATTATTTATATTCTTTCTTGCTAAATTTCCATGATTATCTTGCCACATAGCATTATTTGGCAGCATATTTGGATGATGATTTGTAAAGTAATATAATTCTTTATTTATATCATTCTTTGCTAAATTTCCATGATTTTGTTGATAATAATTATTTAGTGTAGCTCCATACATATCATATAAATCTGTTCTAGCTTGAGAATTTTGTATATTAGCCAATCTTTGGTGATTATACCCCATTAATTGATTTTTAGGAGTATCTACATATTGTGTACATACTACTTGTCCTTTTCCTGTTGTATGGCAATTTGTATATACTTTACCAAAATTATTTTGCATATTTTGTGCAGCGGTTTTAGCTGTACCTGCTTGAATAAAATTAGCCCAATCAGATGCACCCCCTGGATATTGCTTAGCATTTTGTATATTGCCTGCTCTTTGAATAGCATCAAAATTATTCTTTTGATTATATGCATATGCACCTAATGCGGCCTTTTGTGGATTTTTTATAATTGGGACATTTGCATTTGTATTTAAACTATTCCAATTACAACATACAACAACTATTAAAACAACTATTATAATTAAAATAACTATTGAAATTATTAATGAGGCAAGTTTTGCCTGTTCTGGACTGTCATACATAACTTTTTAAAAAAAATACCACTTTTTAAATATTTGACAAAGTCAAAACTTTACAAAAATACCACTTTAAAAAAAAAATAAAATATATAATTAATAATTTTTTTTAAATTATTTGACTCTGTCAATGAGTTTTAGAATAACTACTCTTGTACTAAACACTCAATATATGGGCCAGCACATGATTCCTTATATGTATAACAAGTTGGATATATTACCGCCGTAGTTGCATTAGCAGAACACTGCTGACTTTGTGGCGGTATACAATTACTATATGCTGGTTCTAGTGTTGTACAATACCCATTTAAACTACACTCCCTTATAGGACTATACTTTGCATTTTTAGCACCTGCTGGACATTCCATGGCAGGTCCTACTGCCACACCATACTGAGGTGCATTCGTACATGTATATGCCGCAGAATAATGATTGCCAGGCATAGGAGGTGTACCTGCACATCCTACATTTGGTGGCCGATCCCAAGTTGCTATAGCAGAATTAGGACCTAAGCTTTTGCATGTAGGAATTAGATATGATCCTGCATTTGAACAATATGGAGCTCCATTTATTTCTCTTGGTGATTGTTGAAACTTATTTTTATACATTGCTACTTTATTTTGAGCAATACTTCTAGCCTGGTCATTTTTAAAAAAATTGGCCCAATCTGATCCAGTTCCTCCATTTCTTGCATTTTTTATATTATTTACTATCTGTCTAGTAGTATTATTTTGCATATTATATACTTTATTTTGAGCAATACCTCTAGCCTGGCCGCCTTGAAACCAATCAGCCCAATCACTTGCACCTCCTGGATATTGTTTAGCATTTTGTATATTAGCTAATCTTTGGTGATTATACCCCATTAATTGATTTTTAGGAGTATCTACATATTGTGTACATACTACTTGTCCTTTTCCTGTTGTATAGCAATTTGTATATACTTTACCAAAATTATTTTGCATATTTACTGCAGCGGTTTTAGCTGTACCTGCTTGAATAAAATTAGCCCAATCAGATGCACCTCCTGGGTACTTTATAGCATTTGCTATATTACCTATAGCATTTGCTATATTACCTATTCTTTGTTTAGCATCAAAATTATTCTTATATGCATATGCACCTAATGCTGCTTTTTGTGGATTTTGAAAAATTGGGACATTTGCATTTGTATTTGCATTTGCATTTATACTATTCCAATTACAACATACAACAACAATTAAAACAACTATTATAATTAAAATAACTATTGAAATTATTAATGAGGCAAGTTTTGCCTGTTCTGGATTGTCGTACATTTTTTACGATGTAAAGAACTTTTTAAAAAAAATACCACTTTTTAAAAAAACTTTACAATAATACCACTTTTTAAAAAAACTTTACAAAAAAATTATTATATATATATATATATTATTAAAAAAAAATGAATATATTATTTATTTAATAATTTCTTTGATTATATGCATATGCTCCTAATGCTGCTTTTTGTGGATTATTTCTAACTGCATTAGCTGCTCTATTAGCTGCATTACCTGCCATATTAGCTGCATTACCTGCCATATTAGCTGCTCTATTAATATTCATTCCTTGATTATTTTTATACATAGCTGCTGCGGCGAGTGCTTGTGGGTTCTGTACACGTGGCTGATTATTAGTATTATTAGTAGTATATGTAGTATTATACCAATTACAGCATACAATAATTATTAAAATAATTACTATAATTAAAATTATAATTGAAATTATAAGTGAGGCGAGTTGCCCCTGTTTTGGATCAGATGGCATTTTTTATTATTATTTGACTTTTTTTTATTATTTGACTTTGTCAAAACTTTACAGAAATAAAATTTAATAATATATATTATTAAAATAATAAAATATATTATTAAATTAATTAAAAAAAACAAAATTACTACAAAGTAATAATAAAAAATATATGTGATAGTTAGGAGGCATATTTTATAGCATTTGTACTATTAACAATAGTTCCAAATATTCCTTTGCGTTTACGGTAAAATTTTATACCATTTGCATTTGTATCTGTATAGTCACTACATTGTATACCTAATTGTGTAATACTTGAAATAGGAGCGTTGAATAAAAAATATGATGAGGCGCATAATTGGGCACCATTTCCATTTAAGGCCATCCCAATAACTTGTCCTCTAGTTGTACTATTAGTAGCACAATTTACTGTAGGGGCTGCCCAAGAGGGTATGCATAGACCATTTACATTTCGATAATTTCCTGGACAATATCCCCCAGGTGCTGTTTGAATATTATGAGTATTACAGTTATAATATCTTGGTGGGTGACTTCCATAAGTAAATCCACTATTGCATGGCCATGGTGGATTCTCTCCTGATGCATAGTCAACAAAATTATTTTTATTATATGCATATACACCTAATGCAGCCTTTTGTGGATTTTGTATAATTGGTGTATTTGCATTTGCGCTTATAGTATTCCAATTACAGCATACAACAACTATTAGAACAACTATTATAATTAGAATAACTATTGAAATTATTAATGAGGCAAGTTTTGCCTGTTCTGGATTATTGTACATAACTTTTTAAAAAAAAGTTCACAAAAATAATACCACTTTTTAAATATTTGACAAAGTCAAAACTTTACAAAAATAATACCACTTTTTAAATATTTGACAAAGTCAAAACTTTACAAAAATAATACCACTTTTTAAATATTTGACAAAGTCAAAACTTTACAAAAATAATACCACTTTTTAAATATTTGACAAAGTCAAAACTTTATAAAAATTATATAAATATATATATATATATAATTATTTAAAAAAAATATTACACTTTTTAGAAAAAAGTTGATCAAATTTTTGACTTTGTCAAATATTGCAAAGCATTTTGGGTAAAGCAATCTCTATGCAATGAGTTATATGAAAAAAAATAAGTTAATATATGCGATATTAGTTGCGTTATTAATTATAATTATATTTGTATTATTTGGATATGGTATTCGATATAGATATACATTTAATACTGAGACCAAATACACAAATAATACAAAAGATATATATGCACAAGATGGAAATATCTATAAAGTGCACAATTATGAAGACGCGACTGATGCAGCCAATGCATTAGCAATCATTAATGATACTATATTAAAATTAAATACTCATTTAAAGCATAAATATGTAGGAGTTGGATATAATCTCAAAGGATATGGGAATACATCTCCAGAAATGTATACTGCAGTAACTAAAATATTACAAAGATATAATCCAGATAATTTAGTAGAAAATTCTCCAAAAGATAAAGAAGATACTAGTTATACATTAAATAAAGGATCAACTATTGCATTCTGTCTTAGAGAAAAGGGAAAAAATAATACTCTGCATGATATTAATACATTAATTTTTGTTGCGGTGCATGAATTGGCACATATTGCCATTGATGATAATGAACACCCTCCTAAATTCTGGAAAATGTTTAAATTACTACTACAAGAGGCTGAAGAGGGTAACATATATAAAAGCCAAGACTATCAAAAAAATCCAGTTAATTATTGTGGTATGCAAGTTAATTATAATCCATTATATGATAATACTTTATAGTTAATTAATATATTTTGATAAAATGCCATAAATTATAATTGAATATATGTATATATCTATTATAAATATTATTATTTTTGTAATATGATAGAGAATACCATAATAGAAGAAGATAGTGATGAAGAATTTATATTGGAAGATGATAATTATAAACCAGATGATAGTTTAGGTATAAAATCATCAAAGAGCAATGTTATATATTATGATGGGCAAGAAACTATAACAAATTTATTTTATGATAGATTGAGCTATATACCAAATAGGCAGCATTTTTGTAATGATGGAATGGGGTTAAAGGGGCTTGCTCCTAATAATGGAATGGGGTTAAAGGGACTTGCCTCTAATAATGGAATGGGGTTAAAGGGGCTTACCTCTAATAATGGAATGGGGTTAAAGGGGCTTGCCCCTAATAATGGAATGGGGTTAAAGGGGCTTGCCCCTAATAATGGAATGATATTTATGCCAAATGATATTATTGATACTATAGGAAGGGATGGAAAATATGTAATGATTATTTATGGAATTCTTCCTGATGGAACAAAGACAGAATTAACTATTACAGATATTAGGGTATTTTTTGATATTATGGTACCAAGAGATAAAACGGCAAATGCATTTAATTCTTTATTAACTGGAATATTAATGATGGATGCTCCTGATTCAATAATTGAAAGCATTGAGGCTTATCCACTTAAAGGCTATAATGAAACTAAGATTCCATATAAGCGTATTTATAATAAAAATTTAGAAAATAGAAAAAAAGCAATGGATATTGTTCTCGCTGCAGGATTTCAGACGGCATCAGATGATAATAAAAGATATTATTATAGAAAAGTTGCTAGAGAAACTGGATTATTATTGAGTGATTGGATGATAATTTCTTCATATGTAAATGCAAATGCAAGCACATATGTAAATGCAAATGCAAGCACATATCCAAATGCAAATGCAAATGCAGACATTTATAAGATATCGGCAAATATAAAAGATATTAAGAATATAGATGCAAAAGAAAAGCAATCTGATCAATTATTAATACATGATCGTACTATGGTAATGACATGGGATATTGAAACATATAGTGAGCGCAATATGGGTGATTTGCCATTAGCTCATCACGATGAGGATAATGCATTTATGATATGTATGACATTTCACTGGAAAGATGAGCTTGTATCACTTCTTCAGATATGCATAACTAATTTTGAGACAGATCCAGATGATAGATGGATAACCATTATTTGCCGCAATGATTTTAAAAATATTATTAAGGCTTTTGCATTATGCTTTGAAATGATGCGACCTGATATTATGTATGGGTTTAATGATAGCGAATATGATTGGCCATTTATTATTGAAAAAGCTAAAAAATTATCTATATTAGAATGGATGTGGAATAAGATGTCAATTTCTTATAGGAAGGTATCTGCAGATATAATTACTAGATTTTATATTGTAAATAAACAGCAGATAAAAATTACAAATGAAGCTACATCATATTGTACTTATCTAAAAATTATTGGATGTATTATGATAGATGTTCGAGTATGCCTTAGAAAATTATATCCAAAAGCAGAAAAAACTTCATTAAAATATTTCTTAGAACTTTGCAAACTGGGTGGAAAAGCAGATATGCCAATAAAAAAAATGTGGACATTTTACAGAAATGCTGCTGCGGTAGCGGTAAATAGAAATGCTGCTGCGGTAGCGGTAAATAGAAATGCTGCTGCGGTAGCGGTAAATAGAAATGCTGCTGCGGTAGCGGTAAATAGAAATGCTGCTGCGGTAGCGGTAAATAGAAATGCCGCTGCGGTAAATGCTATAAATAGAAATGCTGCTGCGGTAAACACTACAAGTGCAAGTGAAGGTATGAGACATATTGCCCATTATTGTGTAATAGATGCGTTAAGGTGCCAAGAGCTAATGCTAAAGCGTGGAATATTGAATGATCTAAGAGAAGTTACTACATTAGCCCATATGTCAGTATTTGATGCACATTATTTTGCTGGAGGTAAGCGTGTATGTAATTTATTAGGAGCATATGCAAATAAAAGAGGAATTTTAATTAGTATGATAGCTAAATATAATCCTGAAAAGGGTAAATATCCTGGAGCATTTGTATTTAATCCAGATAAAGGGCCTACACCAGATCCAACAAAAGTATCTGCAATTGAAAATGCGGTTATGAGCGGCAAAGAAGTATTAGATGATGAATTTAAAGATTTTGATAGAGAACGACCTGTTGTAGGATTAGATTTTAATTCTCTATATCCTTCATTAATTGAGACTTATAATTTATCTCCTGAAAAAATTATAATAGATACTGAGAAGGCTAACCAATATCGAGAATTAGGCTATCCACTATATGAAATAGATTTTATGTATGGGGAGCGAAATGTAATAGGTTGGTCAATATTACACAATAATGAAGAGAGCAAAATTGGATTATATCCAAGTGTATTAATTGATCTTTCTAATAAAAGAGCTGAAATGAAAAAAGTCTTAGCTAAATATAAATCTATTAAGGAAGTTATGGATGGCATTTTTGGTAAAGCAAAGTCAGATAGTAAAGTAAAGTTGGATAGTAAAGTAAAGGAAAATGAAAATAGTAATCTTAAAGATATAATTCTCTCTATGAGATCTGATTCAGTATATGAATTAAATTATATTTCACAATTGGATGATGCGAGTATTATTATATCCCCTGGTAGTACATTAGAAGAAGAAAAAGAGGATAATAAAAGAAAAATAAAAATAATAAAAGAAAGGCTAACAATATTCAATAATTTATTAGAATTAGATACAGAGGAAAATGGGGGCGAATCTTTTATTAAAAATATTTATTCATATTATGATAATGCGGTTTTTGAATGTACTTGCGCAAATGTAAAACAAAATGCTGTAAAGATATATATGAATACATTTTATGGCGAAGCTGGAAATTCCATTTCTCCATTCTTCTTATTAGAATTAGCAGGAGGGGTTACATCTTCTGGGCAATATAATATAAAATTAGTGGCAAAATTTGTCCAAGAATTGGGATTTCATATAAAATATGGAGATACAGATTCTCTTTATTTAGTTCCACCATCATACTATTTTAAAGAATGCGATGCTGACTATGTTAATGCATTAATTTTACTTAGAGATGGTAATAACAAATCTAATAGAGATACCATTACAGAAAATTATTGGACAGCTATGGTAAAAATTACTATGAGGGTAATGAATAATTTAAAAACTGAAGTTAATCAATATCTTTATGAAGATAATGGGTCGCCATATTTAAAAATGGCCTATGAAGAGGTCTTATATCCTGTAGTGTTTACAGGAAAGAAGAAATATTATGGCATTGCACATGAGAATGAAATAAATTTCCATCCTAATCATTTATTTATAAGAGGAATTGATATTATTAAACAAGGACAATCTGGACTTGCAAAGATTATAGGAAATAAGATTATGTGGGAGAGTATGTCTATAAGCAATCGGAAGACTGTGCGAATGATTGTAGAAGATATATTAAAAGATGCAGTATTAAATAAATCCCAATGGACATTTGAAGACTTTATTAAATGCGATGCCTGGAGGCCCAATAAAATGAATATATCGGTCCATATATTTATGAAAAGAATGAAAATCCATTCAGATATAGAAACTGCAGAAATGAAAAAAAAGAGTCAATTAGGAAAGGCTACTACTGCGCCGCTTTATGAAATACCTGAAGCTGGTGATAGGTTTAACTATGTAATTGTTAAAAAGGATGCAGTGAGTGATATGTTTGACATTCATGGAAGAAAGATAGCAATTAAAAAAGGAGATAGGATGGAATTTGTACCAGTCGCAAAGCATTTTAATTTGCCAATTGATATTGCATTCTATATGATTAATTATGTTGCTGGAGTGTGTGCGCGATTTATTAATTATGATAATGAATTTAGCCAAGAAGATACTTCTGATGAAGTTTCACAAAAATCAGCTAAACAATATTTAGAAAACTTTATAAAAAGATTAGATAATATAGATCCTACGGTCATTAGGCAGAGAGGCAATTTATATAAAAAGGCATTCTCGTCAGTAATTAAAAAATCTAAAGAGGGGCTATCTCCACTAATTGCAAATATGTTTCATGGTAAGTTTATTAATTATGAATTATTGGCAATGAATACAGATGGAGACGTTGCTCGATTTTATGAAACTATTAACAATAATATATATAAATATATAGAAAAATACTATACTATACAAATTAATACTTTTTGTAATAACTTACTAAAGCAAATGGGTATTATAAATAGTAATGGTGATATTAATACTAAAAAATTATATAAGTGGCAAATATTTATAAATAAAAGTAGTAAAATAAATAATATATTAGAAGATTTTTCTCAAAATATTAATTATTTAAATATAATAGCTATAAAATATGAAAATATACTTATCAAAAAAATTAATAATGAGCGTGCTTATTTAGAAGTTGGGCCTGCATCCAATGATTTAGAAGAAGTTATAAACTTTTTTGATATCATTACCGAAGATGAAAAAAATGTTTTAATTACATTTAGAACATATTTGATGAAAATATTTGGAATAAATAGCGTAAAAATTAAAACAGAAACTTTGATGAAACAAATTACTGATATAAAAAATACTAGATTAAAAATATCAATGCGCCCAAATGCCTCAGAGCAGAAGAAAGTAATTAAAGAATCCGCAAATATATATTTCTCAATATGTGGAGATGTTAGCCTGTAAAAGCCATTGCATAGGCATCGCTTTGCCCAAAAGAGCCTTTTAAAAAAAGTCTTCACCCAAAAGAGCCTTTTAAAAAAAGTCTTCACCCAAAAGAGCCTTTTAAAAAACTCATTGATAGGGTCAAATAATTGCATAAAGTTTTGACTTTGTCAAAGTTTATTTTTTCTTATTTTTTTTTGCGCCACTTCTGCTGCTATCAGTACTATTTGCTGAAAATATATTATAATTTACAACTATTCTTTTGAATGCACTGCAATTTTCGGAATCATTAAGGCATAATAATCTAGCTACTCTACATATATCAGCAGCATGGTTTATATTTTCACATGATTTTTTATGACGTACTTTCCAATCGCGAGCTTGGCATTCTTTTGAACAATACCAGACACATCTACACTTAGAACATTTTCCACAATCTGCTGTAGGCGTGGATATATTAAATTTGGTTTCACAACCATTACATATTTCGTATTTATCCATTTTTTAACTGATTTGCCACTAAAAAAAAAATAATCAAATATACTTAGTTGCTAATTATTGCCTTTATCTATAGCTAATTATTGTCTTTATCTATAGCTAATTGCATCTCACAGCAGCGCTGCTTGCATATAGATTTATGCTTTTTCCAATGCATTTTTTGACATTCTTTATTACAATAATATACAAGTAAGCAACTACACTTATTAGATGCAGGATTATTACATTGCGCACATTTTGTACTTTTATCTCTAGTTGCATCTTCAGTTGTATCTCCAGTTGCGTTGTCGGTTGTATCTCCAGTTGTATCTCCAGTTGTATCTTCAGTTGTATCTCCAGTTGTATCTTCTGTAGTTGCATCTTCTATAGTTATATCTGTGACACTACCCTTTTTTGCCGATTTTCTTTTTACAGCAGTACACTTGGTTTTATGACCATCTTCTTTACACCAATCAATATCTTTACATTCTTTACTACAATATGTAGTACCGCATGGACATTTTGAGATTGCAATAGCACCGCAATTAGCGCATAGTGTTTTTATAGCAATGGCCTCGACTGGTGCAACTATTTTTTCTTTAACTGCTTTCCATGCTTCCTTTTTCATATTATTAGTGACAGACAGTATAGAAATCATTTTATATCTAAAATTTGCAGTAGATTTGTCAATATTACCACCACCAACTACTTCAGATATTAACATACACATATCAGTTATATCCCCACACCGAGCTTCTGGAGATTGTAAACATTCTATATGATTTAATTCACTTGCTTTCATATGCTCATTATAATAAATATTTATTATTTTTAATATATTTGGAAGATCAGGATTTGCATTAAATGCTTTTTTTGCTATTAGGTACATCCTTGTATATTTATATTCAATAAAATTTGGAACTGTTGTTTGTAGATATTTTCCACATTTATCAAAATATCTATGAAAATCTGGAATTAATTCAGTAAGTTCTGAAGGAGGATTAGCATCTAATTCTCTCATTACCTTAAGAATTCTTTTAATATTCATCTTAATTAAGGTTTCTGTCATAAGATTATGCCCTTTTCCATATTGTTCAAGCTCTCTAATAATATCATCCATTTCTGTATAATAATAATAAATCAAAATCAAATATGCTAAATACAATTAATTAAAAATATGAATATTATATTTTTTTTAATATAAATATATTTTTAATATAGTATTTTCATATAAAATATTTCATCATAAATAATTAGTTTTAGCAAAATGCGTCCAGGAATTCTATGTTTAGTAATAATCCTAATCATTATTATTATATTGCTTATATGTGGTTGTGCATTTTGGAGCTGTGGGGATCCATATTATGATCCATATTATTATGGTGTGGATTATTTTAAAAATGGTGGTAAAGGCAATAAAGGTGGATTTTTTAATAGAGGACAAAAAACACTTAGAAAGTTACTTCAGCGTAGAAAGGGAGGATTTGATAATCCCCTCCTAAGTATAAATAATAATCAAGATATTCCATCTCAATTAATGCCAAATAATTATCAAAAGAGGGCATTAATGGGAAGAAATATTGGAAATATGCAAGGAAATGCAACTAAAGAAATGTTTGGAAGAATGTTGCCATTTGATGGAGGTAATGATTTAAATTTGCCAAATAAAAAATGTACTGGATTTGGTGAAAATACAAAATGCGATGATTTTTATGATTTTATTAAAAATGGAAATAGTGAGCAAGGGCAGAGTAGGGAACTATCCGGAAGAATAGCTACAGCTGAGCAAGAAATGTTTATGGCAGATAGATTAAGCAATGGAGAAACTGGAATAGATCCATCGCTAGGATCTGGTGGTGACTATGGACCTAAGGGTGATTATGAATCATATGTAACATCTCTTGTAGCTGATGAAAGATTACAGGAAAATCATAGAAAATGGGTCCATGAAATGCTTCCATGGTCTGGCACTGCACGAAATGTTGATAATATTGATGAAGCTATGTCAAATAGTATCGATTTTAGAGGTCTTAGAAGACCACAAGCTATTGTACAAGGAAGTGATGCATTGTTTAAAACTGAAATTGATGCAACTAATCTTATTGATAATAAACCATTTAGGTTTAATGATAGTAGGCCTATTGAGGTTTAAAACTCATTCCATAGAGATCGGGTTCATAAAACTCATTCCATAGAGATCGGGTTCATAAAACTCATTCCATAGAGATCGGGTTCATAAAACTCATTCCATAGAGATCGGGTTCATAAAACTCATTCCATAGAGATCGGGTTCATAAAACTCATTCCATAGAGATCGCATTTTTTAACTCAAATTGTTATCAATATAAACATATAGTATATATAATATATTAGTATATTTATATAGAATGCAGAAAGTGGATAATACAAGTGAGGATAAATATTCACAAGCTGTAGATAATTTAAAACAATTATTAAGAAATGAGAAAAAATATAGAACAATTTTTAAATTAATAAATAATGGAGGCCTTATTGAAGATATAGATGTAAAAATATTAGCAGATATAGTTATCTCTGAAAGAGAACTTATTTTGGCAAATTTTGAATCTGAATTAGATAATTTATCTTCATTAAATAAACGATTAATTCAATTTACTAGAGAACCACAACCTTCAATAAATAAGGCAAAAAAATTATTAAGTACTATATGTATAAATATATATGATATAATTGCATGCAGGATTGATAAAGAAACTGATCTTTCATCATTAAGAAAAGATTTAAGAAAAAATATAGATAGAAGATTTTCACTAAAAATGGCAAAAAAATATGTAAATATTGCCTGTTTTTTGAAAAGACTATAAAATATTAAATGCTTTTTTTTTCTTCTTCTTTTTTCTTCTTCAGTAGATATGCATTATCAAATGGCGGAGCTGACATTTTTATATATTATATAAAAAAAATAATTTAATTTTTATTGAATATGATAAATTACCATATATGTATGTGGGGTACTTTGAAATGCTGAAGGGGCAAATCCCATATCATTTAAATCATATACTTTTTCATCTTGACGCAATCCTTTGGCCCAATAATGGCCACCATTAAGTGATCCACTATGCTCAATTTGCCCAATTAATTTAAAGAAATATTTTCCCTCATCATTGCCCGTTTCAAATTCTAAATATGGTGGAAAATATCTTATTTTTCTACCATATTGATAATATATATTAAATGAACAAAATACAATCTCAGGTATCCGCTTTAAAGAATAGATCCTACATACTGAATCTGTATTACATGATGGGCAATTATATCCCTCTAATTGAGAGATATGATTTTTTATTAAATTAGAAAATCCTATAGGTGAATTGTGATTATACTCTTGACTATTTTGACTATCTCCATTACCCCCTTGTATAAAATCTATATGGTGCATATCAAAAATAACACCATAATCTATTTTTTTTGATATGCTTTTTTTACATTGCATACAATATGTATTCCATTCACATTTATGTAAAAATAATTTAGTAATTGGGCTTTTAATGGATGAAATGATATTTCCTTCAGGAGAACTTTCTTCTTGAGGTTCCATCATATCTAATAATAAAATAAATACCTCATGTGCACTTTCTTGCCCATTTCCAAAACGAATACTTGGGCGCCGTTCTCTTAAATCAATCACTAATGCTCTTAAAATATTTATTGTTGCGGTTGCTATATTAGTAGAAATTGGATTACTTGTATACATACATACATATTGGTATATTGCAATACCTGTTCTTGTTTTTGACATATATTCACTATTTTCTAATACTTTTTTTGTAAATGCAGAACAGCCACATAATGTCTGCAAAAAACTATTAAAATAGCATATTGCGCCATTGTTTAATAGCCCAAATGGGGGCGGAATTAATTCATTATTATATTTTTCCATAATTATTTGTAATATTTATATTTATTTTAAATATACAATTAAAAAAAATATGCATTTGTAGTAATTTATAATCATTTATAATACTGAATATCTTGCCCAAGCACATAATAACTTAGGATCTTCAGAATACATAATTTCACTACAAGGTATTGTTTTAAGTGTAATTTGTTCATTCTCTTCCATAGATCCAGTGGCTTTATCCTGTAATTCTAAAAATTCTTTCTCTGAGATGGGATACTCATAGGCATATAATTTAATATATTCATCACAACCTCCAGGACTTGGATAAATACCACCAAGTGGTATTAGAGCACTCTCTACAATGGTGAGACCAGTTTCTTCTTTTATTTCTTTAGCGGCAACACCAATAAAATTACCATTCTCATCCATCATACCAGCAACGGCTTCAATATATGCACTACAACCAATGGCAATTCTTGGCTGTGCTACCAATAATATATGTTTTTCACCATTTGGTAAGATTAAAATAATTAATATAGAGACTGAATTGCCTCTAATAAATACAATTCCTGGAACTGGTTTGCCATTAAAATAGGCCTCACAATTAAGTTTAATAAATCCAACATTTGGACCAAACATATCAACTGATTGGATATGAATTGATCTCATATCATATTCAGAACTGATACTATCAACCCAATTTTTAAATTTTAGAGATGCAATTGCTTTTGCAAACTGCTCTTCAGTGACGATGTCGGATTTACTAACTGGGATAGATTGTCCATTAATTTTAACTTCTGACATATTTAGCTGATCTCTATGGAATGAGTTATATTTAGCCGATCTCTATGGAATGAGTTATATATATTCGATCTCTATGGAATGAGTTATATATATTCGATCTCTATGAAATGAGTTATATATATTCAAATATGTTTTTTTAAATATAAATGAATATATATAACTCATTATATATAACTCATTATATAGATATCGACTAAATGAATAATAATTATGCATGTTTATTATTTAAATATGTAGTAAAATGGGCAGAAAATAATGATGAGTTTGAAAAGTGCATTAACCGACCATTGGGCCTAGATAGCGAAATGATTGGTGCAAATTGGAAGATAAATAAATTTTTACAAATTATTGTAATTATTTTATTCATTTTTCAGTATATTGAAATTATTTCACAAAAATTTAAATGGATACATTATTTAAATCAAATATTTATAATTAGATTAGAAAATAAAATAATCACTTCTAAAAAATTATATCAATTGGCATTTAATATTGGAAAACTTAGAGGATATCACCCATTTTGGAAATATATTTGGATATATACAAATATGGAAGATTTTATACAAATAAATGGGATAAATAATGTAATTATTCCATATAATATATATAATAAAATAGTAGCAAATTTGATTATAAAAAACTAGTATATAAAAAATGAGTTTAGATATTGTATTACACTTAGAAAAAGCTGCAATTATTGCACTAGAGGAGGAATTAAAAATAAAAAGAGGCATAGTAAATACTCTGGAATTATTAATTGGTGAAAGAGACAGCATTTTGAAAATTAAATTAGCATTTGATGAATTATTAGATGGTAAAATAGAACAAATTCAGCAAATGATTAGAGCTCTTGCTCTTAATGTTCCAATTGTTAACCATATACAATTATTTGAAAAAATTGAAATAGAATTAAAATATTTTCAATCACTTCTACCATTGATAAATAGGCCAATTTTACAAATAGAAAATATTCTGAAAAAAGATATATGGAGTGGATATGTACAAGAATATGCAATACTGGCAGATAATTTGAGTACAGCCATCGATCTAAAAAATTCATATTGTACAAGTTTAAATGCGTTAAAAGATACATTATATGATATAAGAGATAAGGTATTTCTTCAAATATGTGAAGGTGTTTGCAGTGAAAGTGTTTGCAGTGAAAGTGTTTGCAGTGAAGATGAACACATTCAAGTAATAATGGATACCATTGAACTTGTATGTGAAGGAGGACATATTAAATCTCAGATACTTATAGATAGTCAATTAATAGAAGAAATGCTTATTATTATGAGGACAAATCTTTGCAATAGGAGAAAATTTTTTAATAAAATTGATGTAAAGTGTGCATCTGATATATTATTTAATATACTCTATTTTATAGTATCAAACTGTAGGGTGTATAAATATAGTACAATTATTGCTATATTTAGATATTTTTCAGAATATATGTTTATATTGAATATGGATAAAATGGCAGAGATAATTAATTATATGTCTCTAATATTATCAAGATCGAGACTAAATATGACTTCAAAGCAAGTAACCGATATTTTAGATATTTTATTATCTAAAAGAAAATTAATTTATGAGCAACTATGGAAAGATAAAATTGTTCAAAACTTTAAACCAGAATTGACAGATAAATACTTCTATTTCAAGGCAATGAGTACAGATTTGAATATTGATTATGCATTATACTTATCCAAAAAGCGATATAATGCGCTAAAGTCAATAGATATTAGAGAATATAATTGGTATTGCAGAAGATCAATTCCTATCATTCGCAGAGCAATAGTAGATTGCGCAAATCTACCTGATGTAACTATACAGCAAAGTATGGGGATAATTGTATTATTCAATAGCCGATTTGGTCGCCATATTGGAAGTTTTTTAGGAAATTCGGGAAATTAAGGAAATTTGGAAAATTAAGGAAATTTGGAAAATTAAGGAAATTCGGGAAATTAAGAAAAATTTGAAAAATTCAAAAAATTAATAATTACGATATGCCATCCATTCATACGGGTGCTCCATATCATGGCTAATAACATCATTTAATGATTTTGGATCATCAGATGAAAATATTGGGAACATAAAATTTCCATCTGAATCTGTCCATATATTATTATCTATATCCGGGTTTGAACGTTTTAATTTATATTGCTCTGGAAATAATGTTTTAAAATCTCCTTTTTTTTGAAATCCCATGCTATTTAAATAATTTTCCGTATCTGAGGGATAAAATCTTTGAAATATATGAATACATTCATGCTCAAGTGTATTTAATTTATCTCTCTGCCTAAAAAATAATGGTGATAAAAAAATAATATTATATCTTGTATGGGGAAATCCATTTTCGTAATTTGGGTCGCTACGCTCGCCTCTTGGGCTAGACAAAGGGACTTTGTCTTTAATATCAACTTTGTTGATATGGTTACTATGATCGCCTTTTGGGCTAGACAAAGGGACTTTGTCTTTAATATCAACTTTGTTGATATGGTTACTATGATCGCCCTTATCAGTTTTAGCAAATATTATATTATGGCCAAGTATTGGGGCGTATATAGTATTTTTAAAATTATTTTTTACCATATTCATTAATGATAATAATTCTTGTTTTTCTTTTTGAGAAAAGTTTGTAGCGAGAGATGCACTTATTTGTTTATAATATTCGCTTGTGGCGCCACTTATACCCCTCGCCTTAAAATCTAGTTTAGACATATTTAATATATAATTATCTGGATCTAATAATAAAAAATTACTTGTTTCCCTTTGAGAAAAAAATGATATATTATCTCTATCATTAAATTTATTTTTTTGTGGTAATGGGGGGATATAAATTAAAAAAATAATTAATAATATTAATAATATTAATATTGATATTAATACTACTAACATTTTATTATATATAGCTAAATTTAAAAATGCTAAATTTATTTATCATCTTCATCACTATTATCGCCACTTTTTAATCCATTTTCTCCAAAAATATCAGTTTCACTTGGATTATTTAGATCAAATGCACCATCTGTACTGTCATCATCTTTAATGGCTTCAGAAGCTTTTGCACTTATTGAGGCCGTGCTTGGTGTCCATAATGAAGGTTCTTCAAATTCAACCTGTTTAAATTCAGTATGGTCAATAATCATACTATTAGCCTTCAATGTAAAACTAATACCTTGTCTAGTAATACTAACTTCAGTATAGTAATTTCCTTGAATTCTTGATCCTCGAGTTACATATTTATGAATATTTCCAAATGTCAGTGGCTCTTCATTTTCTTGATCATTTACTACTGTTGCAACAGTAGGATGCCCATTAATATCACTAGTCTTTTTATCAAAGATAGTAGGAATAATTTGGCCTGTTGCTGCGCACATTAGCTTTACTTTCAAGTATTTATTTTTTGCCCTCTCTCTATTTGCATAAAAATCTCCACTTACGCATACATTAGGTGTAAGCTTTGATTCTAGCACTAAAATGTTGTTCATAATAGTTTTAAAATCTTTTGGAAATAGCGCTTGAATTTCATTTGCACTATCTGTAGATAGCACTATATAATTGTTTTTGCGAATATTTGGATAGAGCTCATCATATTTATTAAGTACAGCTTCTGCTGTAATGGCTTTATTTGCTTCTTTTTCAGAATTTAATAAATCTACTAGCTTTTTTCCATTTGCGACCCAATATTTTGTATCATATATAATAGCATCAGAAACTATTTTCATAACTTGAAATAGCTTAGAATTCTTCGCGCCTTCAGGAATGATTAATTCTTCGCTTTCCTCATCATATTCAATTTTTGTAGTATCATATTCATTTATTAACATAACTACATCCCTCTCTCCTGGGCGGCCTTTTGCTTCTGGATTAATCTCTTGGAGTCTATTTAGCTCCTCACTACCCTCAGGAGGCTTTATTCCGCCTAAGCAAGTATCAGACTCATCGCCTGCTGTTGTAATATTAAATGGAATAATAGCATCTGGCATAGCAATATAAATATCTGTATATTTACAGCCATTAGAGCCTGGTCTCATATTTGTTCTCTTTACTTTCATACCAGGCTTGAAGGCAGATTTTGCATTACTATTATCTTTTAAACTAAATAAAAGAATTGGAGTTGAATACATACCATCTCCATCCAATTTGCCGGCATACCATCTAGGATTGCCTTCATCTGCGTTCTTTGCAGCATTTAATACTGCTAATACTTCACTTACTGGGCTATACTTTCTTTGAAATTGCTTACTTGACATTTTACGAAGATTAGATTGATCTAAAAGATATATAATATATAACTATATATTTAATAGAAATTCAAATATGATAATGCGACAATTTTTGGCATTATAGCACATTTTATTGCACTTTATCACATTTGAATATTTAAGAATATAAAGTATAAAAAAAATGGTAAAATATACTGCTAGTTTGTGCAAGAAACTAGTAGTTTATGATATCAAATTTTTATTAAATAATAATAATTTTCTTCTTTAATGCATAGGAGAATTATTTATTTGAGACTGGTCACACAGTTCTATACTATTATTTATTTGTGTATTACTATTATTTATTTGTGTATTACTTTCCTCATCATGTCCCAAGGACAATTTTATATACCCATTGCAAAAAAGGTTTATAAAACCTGTAAACATTGATTGTGTATGACTAGTATTAGAAGCGTCTTTACAACACTTAGGAAGAGTATTGTTACAACACTTAGAGGAGCTTTTAGAATTTTTTATTGCTTTACGCGAATATTGTCCCATTTTTTGTTTTTTGATTGTACGAATATAATAATAACTATCATATATGCCATAAGCATTTTTTCCTATTTTTTTCGCATTTTTTAAAAGGCTCTTTTTTTGATATAAATAAATAATATATACATACATATATAGGATGAAAAAAAATACAAAATATGCGGCAAAAAAGCCAATAGTGGCAGCAAAAGAAGCACCTGCTCCTATAAAAGCGACAGTAAATGTCCCTATAAAGTATCCATCTAGAACATTTACACAAAGAGAACAAGCTGATAAATTAACTGGATATTTGGAGGTTGGTAATAATGTATGGCCCCAAATTCGTTATGGGACCCATATTAGATATTATCTAAAAACTGGAGAGTTTAGGACAGGTGGATTTGTAGCTAAAAATCCAGTTGAAGTGGTTATTAGTGAGGATAATGATATGGAGGACAAATCACACAATGGCAAAAAAATGTATATTAAGATCCAAAATGGATTTAATGATAAATTAAAGGGCTTTTATCAATGGGTCGTTGCATATGATGATATAGATAAAATCTATATTAAACCAGATGCTGGTGTTTTAACAATGGTACACACATTAGAATCAATAGTTGGCAATCTTAATGAAAATATACAAAAATTAGCATTAACTGCAAGGGTTTTAGAAAAGCGTATCTCGCAATTGGAAAATCACTTTTTACCGGTTTACAAGTAAGCCTTTTAAAAAAAGGCTTTACCCAAAAAACGCTTCGTCTTTTCAACCTTCAAAAAGCTGACCAAAAAATACTTTTTAAAAAAATTGCGATGCCATGGCTTTTGGGTGAAGCCTTTCACTTTTTAAAAAATTTTTGTCAAGACAAACGTATCAAAAATTAAAAGGCTTTGCGACGCCTACGCAGTGGCCTTTAGGCCGATTCCATATGTCTTTTAAGGCCGCTTCTAATATCACTACGACGATTATGATGTCTAACTCGATCACCAAATGCTGTATTTCCAGCATAATAATTATTAGAATACCCCATTTGTTCAAATGGTTGTTGTCCCATTATAGGAAAATTTAGCTCATTGCTTTGTGATGCAAAAATAGGGCGTGTTGATGGGCTTTCTTTCATAATAGTTCTTCCCGCTCTTAGAAGGTGCCTGATGTGATTTCCTGAAATGTCGTCCATTATTTTTAATCAATTAATTATTAATAATTAATATTATATTTATTATATATTATTAATAATATTAATTATTAATAATTAATTAATTAAATATATTGAGATAGCATATATTTATCATTATAACTTAAATAATTAGGTACATATGTATCACTAAATGCAACATATCCAAAATTTTCTGGACCGGAAAACATAATATTATATATAAGAGCATTTACATTTTTTTTTGAATAATTTTTTGGAATAAAAATTCGCATTCCATTATTCATATTATATATATTATATATATCATATACAGGAGCTGTTGGATGATCATTAAATTTACTATAGATATGGCCCCCATATATATCAATTTCTGGATAAAAATTTCCCATATTTCCATCTTCTAATAATATAAACTTTTCCAAACTATTTAATGATGTGCTATTTTGTATAGTTTGCTTGCCAAGATTATGTATACTTTTGCCTTTATTTTTCATAAAAAGAGTTGATAAATTATCTCTTTCCATTTTTATAATTGAATTTATATAATTATATAATTATAAAAAGATATATTTATAATATTATGAATTTTTCATTAGAGTTAGAGCCATTAGAGCCATTAGTACCCCCTGGTTTTGCACCATTAGTGCAGCCTAATCTTGCATTATTAACTCCTATAATTAAAACACGCTCCAAATCTGTAAAATTTGCAGATGTTACTGATCAAGAAGATGCTGATAATAAAGAAGATGCTGATGATCAAGAAGATGCCGATGATCAAGAAGATGCTGATAATAAAGAAGATGCTGATAATAAAGATACTAAAGATACTAAATCAAAATCTGCTAATAATCTTAAAAAAATTTTATTAAATAAGATTATTAATGATAAAATTTGTATTACAGAAGATAATAGCATAAATTTAATATTTTCTGATGGGTTTATACAAAAAATTAATAATGGAGAATCAAAAAAACAAATATTATTATCAATGCGAAATGGTACTCCAAATATATTTTTTAAAATGTGGGAATTTACCACATTTGTAAATACTAGTCATCAAAAATTATTAAAAGAAGGTACAGAACTTACAGTACTAGAAAGTATATATTTATATTGCCCAAATAATAAATTTTCACATAATTTACTTTGCAAAAAATATAAATTAAATATTAAGTCACATATTATTCTTGTTATTAACTTATATGAAATTACTCAAAAAAATTTATTTAATATATTTGGTTTAGAATATTTAAATAATTTACCATTTGATAATATCATTTCAGAATATCATAAATTTAGTAGAGAGCTTAAAACTTTATTTAATGATTTTTATAGCATAGATTGTCCTAAATGCGGATGCATTACAAGTATTAATTTTATGAAAATATTTCCAAAAACTGTTACATTTTGTAAATGTGCAAAATGTCGATACTTAATAAGCAAATGCGCAAGTACAAATGCAAGTACAAGTACAAATAATTAAATAAAATTTATATAAATAAATGCATATTCTGGATTATGTATATAATTAGAAATAACCTCTTCATAATTCATTGTTAATTTATAATCTTTTTTTATAATTAAATATAATCTATATGATAGATTGTCTATAGGACTTAATTCTTTTTTTACCCCCTTATTATTTTGAGAAAAGTGACATGCTACTCTTTCAATTAAATTTGATGTAAATTTATCAAAATCTGCAAATTTAGAAGACCATTCAGGAAATAATAAAAGAAATTGTTGTCTATATGATGTGTATATATCATCTTTTCCATTTTTTAAAAATGCCCTCATTGCTATATATTGCATTCTATTTAAATAGTTTAAATTTTCAGAATATATTTTATAATCTTTATGATATTTATAAATTATTTTTTCAATAATTTTTAATAATGGAGATTTAATAATTATTGTTTGTCCATTATATCTGAGAATATATCCATATTGAGGAATAAATGTATCTTCAGTGGCGTTACCTGCTTCCTCAATGGAATTGCCTTCAATATAATTTTTATTTATATGAAGATATGCATTAATAAATGATGACATACATTTAAGTTCTATAATTTTTGTAGTAATTGTACCCTTTCCAATTGATCTATAATCACATTTTTCCTGTATTGGCAGTATATCAGAAGGGTATAATCCCCCGTATATAGGAGTGTATTCACCCATACCAACATTTACATATTGAACTTGCCAAATTTTTTCACCATCTGCCTTCATTGGGTGAAAATTGTGATGGCGAAATCCCATAGTATAACAAAAATTAGGATCTAAATTAGTAAATGTTAATATTGTTTTAATATCGGTTTTATGTGCAATATATAAAATATCTATTCCAGTTTGAGCTTTAAATTCAGGATATAGCCTATCAACTAGATCATAGAATACTTCAGCATATGTCATTTTTCCCATCCACTTATATGAAGAAATATCATATCCATTATTTGATGCCATTGACCACATTCTTCCATTTTGCGGATGCATCCAGCTATATAGTGTTACCATAGTACCATCTTCAATTTTTATAATATCACATACCTCATCCGCCAATGTCTTATTAATTTCTAATAATTTTTTATTAGATACTACCTTTATAGATGGTGGTGGCGGTATTGATATTGGCTTTAATGTTGTAGAATCAACAATAATTCCATAATATGGTGAATATATATCCCTAATCATAAATTTTGTAGAATTTATATTTATATCTTCTACAGGGTTATAATAAGTATTTTTTTGACCATAAGGAACTTCTAAAAATTGAAAATTTATTAATGACTCATCAATTGGATCTACATTCTGCTTCTTATTAACAATTTGTCTAGATTTTTTATTACTATATCTATCTATAGCGGATATAGATAATGTTTTTGCATCTGTATTCACTTTGCCTTTTACATCTGCTTTGCTTTTTACAGGTGTTAATTCTTGTACAGGTGTTAATTCTTGTACAGGTGTTAATTCCTTTGCAGGTGCCTTTAATGCTTTAGTTTTTTCTTTTAAAGGCGGGGGGTCTATTTGTTCTATTTTAATAGGATTAATAATAGGATAATCTAATATATTATCATACTTTTTATTACCGGCATTAATTAAATTCTCCAGTAGACTCATAATAAATAAGCTCTATTTAAATATAATATTATTTATATAATATAAAATCAAATATAAAAAATATATTTACCCAAATGGAGAAAAAAATAAAAATAATAGATATTCAAAAAAAGATAATAGATTTGGCAACTGTAGATTTAGATGATTTACAGACTGCGTTAGATATTATATTATCTGAAGATACTACATTAAATGTACAATCAATATATGGATTTAAAGATCTTTCAGAAAAATTAAAATATAATACTTTAATAAGAAATAATTTAGAAAATATAATTTCAATAGATATTAGAACTGTTTTTAAAGATATGGCAATTATTCCAATTATTGATTCATTTGGTCTTTATGCATTTTCTGATATAAATGAAAATTTGTATAAAACAAAAATACCAAATAATTCTATGGCAATTATATTGAATATAAATTCTATGGAGATTAAGGATAATAAAAATAATAAAAATAATAAAAATAATACTGACAATACTGATAATACTGACAATACTGATAATGCATATACTTCTTTAGATAAAAATTTATGTCCAATACAAATTTCTAAAGATGAGATGGTATCAATTTCACATATATTAATATCTGAAAAATATGAATTATTTTCCCTCATTAAAGATTCTTTTAAAGATTTCTTTAATAATTATTTAGGACTTAGTACATATTTAAATAATGGATCATTTCACCTACCATTTATTAATTTAATTTCTAATATTTATCCTAAATTTAATTTAAATTCTAATGCTCACATTGATAAAACTTATTTTAATACAGAATATAATAAATCAGTATTTAAATACCATATAGGGAAGAATACTATTATTCCTATAGATAGATACAAATATGTATATAATAAATCTAATGATATAATCCATTTTGTTATAAATAGTTATATTAGATACTCTATTCCATTTTTTGCATGTAAGCATATATCTAATGGAATATTAAATTCTTCAATAGTCTCTAAGCCTATTATATATAAAACATGGCTAACTGAAAGCAGCCGAGAGGCATTAATTATATTTTTAAAAAAATTATTAAATATAAATAATTTAAAAATAAATGATAAGAATTTTATATTTGATGGTACGCCTATATATGAAATTTATAATCAAGGTGCATTAAATATTTTATATTATGTGTTAACAAATAATGATATACCATTAATTGATAAATTTTATTCTAATTTAATATCTACTAATAGTAAAAAGGTACAAAAATTCATTATTGAAAAAAAATATTTAGAAAATCAAAATAAAATTAAAATATATTTATTGTTAATAGAGGCAAAATTGGGAATTATTAAATTAAATCAAATTATTAATAATAAGGAATCTTTATCAGATATAAATTTAATAATTTCTAAATTAGAGCCCCATGAAAAAGATATTATAAATAATGCCTATAATAATCAAATGATATTGCTAAAAGCTATAGGGGAAAATAAATGCCCGCATATAAAAATATATAATAGACTAAGAAGATCAAATAATGCTAATCAAACAATATCTCTATTAAAAGAACTTCTTACATATTCATCAAAGGGTAATGATAATAAAAGCAATTGGGTAATTTGTAAAAAATGTAATTATCCATTAATATGTCCGCATGTTATTGATAAATTGCAAGCAGAGGTAAATATGAAATCTTATGATGAAATTATCATTATATTAACTAAGTACTTTAATACAGTCACCACTAAAGAAAAGAATGAAAATTTATACAATTATTATTGCTCTATCTGTAGCGAAAAAATTGCAGAGACTAGTGAAGAATTTAATTATAAAAATAGCAAAATGGGAGATATAAATAATTTTATAAAAATAAAATTATGGTCAGTAATTACAAATAGTATGGAATATATAACATTTGCCTCACCAATAAATCCAAATTATTTTGTAAATACCGCAACAGAAATATTATATGATATTATTAATAAATTAAATAGTACAAAAAAAATAAATTTATCAGAATTATATAAAGATGACGCCGCTGAAGAAATTGATCCATTAATATACTTTTATTGTATATTATTTACATATGCATATATTTTAAATAAAATTTTAGTAAATAAAAATATAGAATTAAAAGAAACTTTTAAGAAAACATCTTCTGCGGGATATGCAGAGGCCATTATTAAAATTATACTTAAAAAGTATGCTTTATTAATAGCGCAACTATCCTTAAAATTAGAATTTATAAATAAAAAATTTGTAGAAGCCTATAAAATTGTAAAAGAGCTTAACTCCACTGAAGATGAAATATATACCCCTATAGAAATGGAGCAAATACCTATATGTGATGCACCATATAGATATGCCAAAAATATAATAAAAATGATATCATCAAAAGAAATAAGTGAAAGAGATATGTTTATTAAAATTTTAGGAAAGCCCCCTGAGTATTTTATTGAAAAGGTAAAAGCAATTAAGAAAATTCAATTTGCAAAGGATTTTGAATTTATTATAAAAATGAAAAATAATAATTTATATTCAGAATTATATATACCATTACCCATTACCCATTTTATTAAAGATCTTAATGCTAAAGGGATAAAAGCGGCAATTAAAGACAAAGGCACAATTAAAGGCAAAGGCACAATTAAAGGCAAAGACAAAGAGATAACAATTAAAGGCAAAGACAAAGGCACAATTAAAGACAAAGCGGCAATTACATTAAAATCAAATTCTAAATATGGTGAAAGTATATTTTATGAAGCATATAATATATTTCATCAATATATTGCAAAAATATATTCACAAAAAGAATATAATGAATATATTATTAAATTAAATAAATTTAAACAAATAGAAAATAAATTTATAGCACGTAAACAATTTAATTATGCATTTTCTGTCTTTTATTTTAATATAAAAAAGACAAGGCAATATATTAAAAAAAATGTAAATATATCATCAATATATGATGAAAATGGAAACTACCACAAATGGGACATATATTGCTATGAAGATGAAGATCTTACATTATCACAATTAAAAGAAAAGAAAAATTGGACTGATAGAATTTTAGATTGTAAATGCTCTATTTGCGGAATTAGGCAAAAAGATTTGCATAAATTAAATGAACAAAAAATATTAAAAGCAATTGCATTAAAATCAGAAATTGATGTATTTTTTATATTTTATCAATCACGGTGCCCAGAGGGTAACCTGCATGAGTGGGATGATAAAAAATGCAAAAAATGTAATTTATATATTAATTATATTATTATTAAAACTTCTGATGCGGTAGAATATTATAATAAATATTATAATATATATAAGGCTGCAATAGGTGTCCTTGCTATGACTAATAATGCCTCTGCATCTGCCTCTGCCTCTGCATCTGCCTCTGCGTCTGCATCTGCCTCTACATCTGCCTCTGCATCTGCCTCTGCATCTAACTCTGCGCCTACCTCTGCCTCTGCATCTGCCTCTGCATCTGCATCTGCCTCTGCCACTACCGATACTAATACTGCATTAGCTAATATAGATTACTCATGGGTAGTTAAACTTTCTAAATTTGCAAAAATTGATGTAAAGGTGATAGAGGCTATAGGTTGTATGAATTTTAGGAAGTATGATAATATAAAAGAAGGTAAAGATATTGATTTACAAGTACCATTTACATCTATAGAAGATGAAAGAATATATTCTGCAAATGCGGAAATTAGATATATTTTTACTATGTATTCATTATTATTAAATATAGAAAAAACTAAAAATGATGAGCTTATTGCACTATTGGATAAAATAAATTTTCCAAAATTTGAATATAAAAATATAGCAAATTTCCTACCTTCCATATCTTCATCTAAATATAATTTAGAATTTAATTATATGAAAACTAAATTAGCAGCAAAAGACTTATTTTTATTTACCATTAATCATTTAAGTTTTTATATAATAATGATTGCAAATAATGCAAGTGGTGCAAATAATGCAAGTGGTGCAAATAATGCAAGTGGTGCAAATAATGCAAGTGGTGCAAATAATGCAAGTGGTGCAAATAATGCAAGTGGTGCAAATAATGCAAGTGGT
>Ga0214919_10001245_pt1 | contig 42163 bp, 35 predicted proteins | sample LL1503_MetaG_FD_177994 | JGI IMG/M metagenome (GOLD analysis project Ga0214919, IMG submission 177994) | Freshwater microbial communities from Lake Lanier, Atlanta, Georgia, United States - LL-1503 | ecosystem: Environmental > Aquatic > Freshwater > Lake | place: USA: Georgia | collected... | reverse complement strand
ACTCCGGGCGGCCTGCAAATGCGGGTCAAGCGGCCGGACAACAGCTTGCTAGAAGCGCGGCTGTATGTATCGCCACTGATCGATTCGCAGGGGATCCAGACCGGCTGGATGACCGCAATGACCGACATCACCGAGCCCAACCGCATCCGCGAACAATTGTCGTCGTCGTTTGAGCGTTTCACGACCGTGCTCGAAGCGCTCGATGCATCGATCTCGGTGGCGCCGCTGGGTAGCGACGAAATACTCTTTGCCAACAAGTTGTACCGCCTGTGGTTTGGCGGACTCACCAGTGGCCACCTGAATCTGGTCGCGCAAGCCGGCGTGCCAGCCATAGGACCGAGCGACGACGCGCGGGACCAGGTCGACTCCTTCGCGGGCCTTCCGACCAGCGCGCTTTCCGATGCGGAGCCCGAAAGTGCCGAGGTCTATCTGAACGAGCTCGGCCTGTGGCTGGAGGTGCGAACCCGCTATTTGAACTGGGTTGACGGCCGCTTGGCGCAAATGGTGATTGCCACCGACATCACCGCGCGTCGTCGGGCCGAGCAGCAGGCAGCGGCCCAGGCAGACCGAGCGCAGACCGCAAGCCGCTTGATCACCATGGGCGAAATGGCGTCCAGTGTGGCGCACGAACTCAACCAGCCGCTCACCGCCATCAACAACTACTGCAACGGGATGGTGTCGCGCATCCAATCCAAGCAGATCACCCAGCAAGACCTGCTTGGCGCTCTTGAAAAAACAGCGCACCAGGCGCAACGCGCAGGTCAGATCATCCAGCGCATACGGTCTTTCGTGAAGCGCAGCGAGCCAAATCGCACCTGGACGCGTCCCGACGACATGATCGCCGAGGCGGTCGAACTGGTCGACATCGAGCTACGGCGGCGCAATGTGCGCTTGAGCCGCCAGGTCAGCGACAGCTTGCCGCTCCTGCTGGTCGACCCGATCCTGATCGAGCAGGTGTTGATCAACCTGCTGAAGAATGCGGCCGAGTCCATCGACGCCGCGCAGCGACCGACTGCGGCGCGCAGGGTCGAGCTTCGGGTCGCACATAACCGAGTAGACGACAGCGGCGTCGTCGAGTTTTCGGTTCAGGACTCGGGCAATGGACTCAAACCCGAAGCGATAGAACGGCTGTACGAAGCCTTCTATTCGACCAAGACCGACGGCATGGGAATCGGGCTTAACCTGTGCCGCTCCATCGTCGAGTCGCACCAGGGCCGCATGCGCGCGGAGAACATTTACAATGGCGCGGAAGCGTCCGGTTGCGTCTTTTCATTCTGGCTTCCCGTTGGGGAGGCTGCGGCCACCGGGACCGGGCAAGCGGCCACACCACATACGACCCCAGGATAGCGACATGAGCTTGATTCCCAAGAAGGGCACGGTCTATGTCGTCGACGATGACGAGGCGGTGCGCGATTCGCTGCAATGGCTTCTAGAGGGCAAAGACTATCGGGTGCGATGCTTTGACTCGGCCGAGTCGTTTCTGAGCCGCTACGACGCGCGCGAGGTTGCCTGTCTTATCGTCGATATCCGCATGGGTGCGATGAACGGCCTCGAATTACAAAACCGATTGCTAGAACAGCAGTCTCCCCTGCCGATTGTCTTCATCACCGGGCACGGCGACGTGCCGATGGCTGTCGACACCATGAAAAAGGGCGCGATGGACTTCATCCAGAAGCCCTTCAAGGAGGACCAGTTGGTCGGCTTGGTCGAACGCATGCTGGAGCATGCGAAGGACTCTTTTGCCGACCATCAACTCGCAATCAGCCGGGACGCCTTGCTGTCCAAACTCACTTTGCGCGAATCCCAGGTTCTTGAGCGCATCGTCGCGGGCCGCTTGAACAAGCAGATTGCCGACGACCTCGGCATCAGCATCAAGACCGTGGAAGCGCACCGCGCCAACATCATGGAAAAGCTCAACGCCAACACCGTCGCCGACTTGCTGAAAATAGCACTGGGCCAGAACGCCGCCAAGCCCTGAAAGCGAAGGTCCAACAGGGATCGGCGATGCGACCCCATCCCATCCCATCCTCCGACCGAACACCCCCCGCAGCACCATGACAGATCAGGCAATCGGCCGAATCATCGACGGCGTCGCGCTGTCCGGCGAACTGCGAGCCGACGTGGCCCGCCGAACGGCGGCGCTGGCGCTGCGCCAAGTGCGCCCGGGCCTGGCGGTGATCCTGGTCGGCGACGACCCGGCCAGCCGTGTCTATGTGCGCAATAAGATCAAGGCTTGCGAGGAAGCCGGACTTTATTCTGTATTCGAAAAATACGACGAGCGCCTGCCTGAGGCCGACTTGCTGGCGCGCATAGCGAGCCTCAACCAGGACCCATCGATCCACGGCATTCTTGTCCAGATGCCGTTGCCAATGCATATCGACCCGCACAAGGTGATAGAGACGATCGCCACCGCCAAGGACGTCGACGGCTATTCAACCCTGAGCGCGGGAGAACTGATGACCGGCGCCCCCGGATTCAATCCATGCACGCCCTACGGCTGCATGAAGCTGATCGCCTCCACCGGAATCCCACTGCGCGGAAAGCATGCGGTCGTCATCGGCCGCAGCAACACGGTCGGCAAACCGATGGCGCTGATGCTGCTCCAGCAAAATGCGACCGTCACCATCTGCCACAGCGCGACCCCCGACCTAAAGCGCCACACGCTGCAGGCAGACGTGGTCGTCACGGCGGTCGGCAGGCGCAATGTGCTGACCGCCGACATGGTCAAGCCGGGCGCCGTGGTGATCGACGTCGGAATGAACCGAAACGACGATGGCAAACTCTGCGGCGATGTCGACTTCGCCGGCGTGCAGCGGGTGGCCGGCTTCATCACGCCGGTTCCCGGTGGCGTCGGACCGATGACCATCACCATGCTGCTGGTCAACACACTTGAAGCAGCCGAACGGGCTGCCGGATCCCCCTAAATCGCCGCATCAGCCAGCCCGCTTTGCGCTAGGCTCGTCGAAAAGCATCCTTCAGTGCCTTCAGCCTTCGTTGCGCCAACTAACAACCCGACGCAGGCGACATCCGCTGTGACGATCAAAGAGAACGATCCCATGAACTCCATCAATCCCCTGCTCCAACTCGACGCTTTGCCCATGTTTGACCGCATCACGGCGCAGGATGTCGGGCCGGCAGTCGAGCAGTTGCTGGCGCAGTCGGAGCAGGCACTGCAGACGGTGACGGCAAGCGACTTCCCGGCCGATTGGCTGGCGATCGCATCGGTGCTCGATGTTGCGGTGGAGAAATTTGGCCGCGCCTGGGGCGCTGTCAGCCATCTCAACAGCGTCTGCGACTCCCCCGAGTTGCGCGCGGCTTATAACGCGTCGCTCCCCAGGGTGACCGAGTTCTGGACCCGGCTCGGCGCCGATGAGCGCTTGTACGCCAAATACCGCGCCATCGACCCCGCCCACTTGAACCCGGAGCAACGCCAGGCTCGCCACAACGCCTTGCGCGACTTCGTGCTGGGCGGCGCAGAGCTCCAAGGCGATGCCCGCGCGCGCTTCGCCGCCATCCAGGAACGTCAGGCCGACCTGAGCCAAAAATTTAGCGAAAACGCGCTCGACGCCACCGAAGCCTTCGGCTATTACGCCAGCGAGGCGGAGATGGCCGGCGTTCCTCAGGATGTGTTCGAGCGCACGCGCGCCGATGCGCAGGCGCTGGGATTGCAGGGCCACAGGCTGACCCTGAAGATGCCGTGCTACCTTCCGATCATGCAGTTCGCCCACGACGCCGCACTGCGCCAAAAACTCTATCGCGCCTATGTGACCCGCGCGTCGGACCAGGCAGAACCCGAACTTCAAAACTTTGACAACACCGCCCTGATGCACGAATTGCTCAGCTTGCGCAAGGAGGAGTCTGCCTTGCTGGGATACGCCAACTTTGGCGAACTCTCACTGGCGGCCAAGATGGCATCGTCGCCGCAGCATGTGACCGACTTTTTGCGCGATCTGGCCGGTCGTGCCCGGCCCTTTGCGGAGCAGGACTTGGAAGACCTGCGTCGCTTTGCGCAGCGCCAACTGGGCCTGGACGATCCGCAGCCCTGGGACTGGGCCTACCTGGGCGAGAAGCTCAAGGAGGAACGCTTCAGCTTCAGCGAGCAGGAAGTCAAACAGTATTTCCCGCTGCAGAAGGTCTTGGGCGGTCTTTTCCAGATCGTCGAGACCCTGTTCGAGATCAGGATCAAGCCCGACCAGGCGCCGGTCTGGAACCCCAGCGTCTCTTTTTACCGCATCGAGCGACGGGTCACCGGGGCGCAGGACGCGACCGAGTTGGTCGGCCAGTTCTACCTGGACCCCGCAGCGCGGACCGGCAAACGCGGCGGCGCCTGGATGGACGATGTGCGCAGCCGCTGGCTGCGACCCAACGACGGGATGATCCAGACGCCGGTCGCACATCTGGTGTGCAACTTTTCCGACAGCGTTCTGGTCGACGGAGTGCACAAGCCAGCACTGCTGTCGCACGACGATGTCATCACGCTGTTCCACGAATTTGGCCACGGGCTACACCACCTATTGACCCGGGTCGAAGAGCGCCAGGTGGCGGGGATCAGTGGTGTTGAATGGGACGCAGTGGAGTTACCAAGCCAGTTCATGGAAAACTTCTGCTGGCAATGGGACGTAATCCGCAGCATGAGCGCGCACACCGACACCGGAGCGCCGTTGCCACGCGCACTGTTCGACAAGATGGTGGCGGCCAAGAACTTTCAAAGCGGCATGCAGACCCTACGCCAGATCGAGTTCTCGCTATTTGACATGCTGCTGCACACCGGGCATGAACCCGAGCACGACATCATGGCGCTGCTCGATCAGGTACGCCAGGAGGTCGCCGTGATCAAGCCTGCGCCCTGGAGTCGGGCGGCGCATACCTTCAGTCATATTTTTTCCGGCGGCTACTCGGCCGGCTACTACAGCTACAAATGGGCCGAGGTGCTCAGCGCAGACGCCTACGCCGCTTTCGAGGAGAGCGCGCACAGCGACGGTTCGCCCAACCTACAGACGGGGCGGAAATACCTCAACGCCATTTTGGAAGCCGGTGGCAGCCGACCGGCCATGGAATCGTTCAAGGCGTTCCGCGGCCGCGAACCCCAACTGGATGCGCTTCTTCGCCATCAAGGCATGGACCGCATCGCACCGCAATCCGCGTCGGCCTGACCGGAGCTTGCGCGCCAGCCCCGCCAGCGCTTTTCAGGCGCAGTGCAGGATCCTCACGCCGTCACGGGTTCCCAGCAGGCACAGCTCAGCTCGATTTCGGGCGAACACACCGACGGTGACGACGCCGGCCCACTGGTTGACCATCGACTCGAAACCCAGCGGATCGGTGATCTGCAACCCCGACACGTCGAGCAGAATCTGGCCGTTGTCCGTGACCAGCGGCTGGCCCGCACGCAGCCTCAACACCGCCTTGCCGCCGATTGCTGCGAACTGGCGCATGATGCGCTGCGCCGCCATCGGAATGACCTCTACCGGGATAGGAAAGGCGCCCAGTGTTCGCACCAGTTTGGACTCGTCTGCGATGCATACAAAGCGCTCTGACTGGGCGGCGACGATTTTCTCGCGCGTCAGTGCCGCGCCGCCGCCCTTGATCATGCATCCATGGGCATCGATTTCGTCGGCGCCATCGACATACACTGCAAGCTGCCCGACTTCGTTGCAGTCGAAGACTCGGATTCCCACAGCCTGCAGGCGCTCGCTGCTCGCCTTTGAACTCGACACTGCGCCAGGTATGCGGTCCTTCATGCCGGCCAGCGCGGCGATGAACTGGTTGACGGTCGATCCGGTCCCCACTCCGACGACTTCGCCAGGAACCACGTACTGCAGCGCCGCCTGGCCAACCATGGCCTTGAGTTCGTCCTGTGAAAGCATAGGTGGGGCAAAAGCTCAAGGCCTTGTGTTTTTGGGAAAATCGCACATACAACGCCAAATTATCCAATGACCGCCATCCCCTACGCCCTGCTTCGGCCGCTTTTGTTTTGCCTCGACGCGGAGGCGGCGCACGAACTCACCCTGGAGGCCCTCGCAAGAACACAACGGACACCGCTGGCCTGGGCCTATGGCACCCGCCTGGTGAGCGATCCGGTCACACTCGCCGGCCTTCGCTTTCCCAACCGCGTGGGCCTTGCGGCGGGCCTGGACAAGAACGCGCGCTGCATCGACGCGCTGGGCGCGATGGGCTTTGGCTTCGTCGAGGTCGGTACCGTCACGCCCAGGGCCCAGCCGGGAAACCCCAAGCCGCGCATGTTCCGGCTGCCGCAGGCCCAGGCCCTGATCAACCGGCTGGGTTTCAACAACGAAGGACTTGCCGCTTTCGTCGCCAATGTACAGCGCTCTTCATTTCGCGCCAGCGGCCGCGTGCTGGGCCTGAACATCGGCAAAAATGCCAGCACGCCGATCGCACAGGCTGCTGACGATTACCTGCTCGGACTCGACGCTGTCTATCCGCACGCCGACTATGTGACGGTCAACATTTCGAGCCCCAACACCCACCACTTGCGCGAACTCCAGAGCGACGCGGCACTCGACGCGCTGCTCGCCCGACTGGACGAGCGGCGCACCGCCTTACGGCGCACGCATGGCCGCCAGGTCCCGCTGTTCGTCAAGATTGCGCCGGACCTGGACGAGACGCAGGTCGGCCTCATCGCGCACAGCCTTCTGCGCCACGGCATGGACGGCGTGATCGCCACCAATACCACGCTAGCCCGCGACGCGGTGCACGGCATGCCAAACGCCGCCGAGAGCGGCGGTCTGTCCGGAGCGCCGCTGCTGCAGCCCAGCAACCAGGTGGTGCGACAACTCCGCCATGCACTGGGAAAGGACTTCCCGATCATCGGCGTCGGCGGAATCCTCAGCGCGCAAGACGCGATCAGCAAGATTCAGGCGGGTGCCGATCTGGTCCAGATTTATACCGGGTTGATCTACCAGGGGCCGGAACTGGTGTACCGCTCGGCGCAGGCTATTCGCGCGCACAGGCAGCAGGTCTTCGGCTAAAGCGGCCGCAGCCAGAACCTGTCAGCCGTCACTACGCTGACAGACTGCGGCGACATAGCGGGCGATTGCCAGGGAACTGGTGAGGCCGGGCGACTCGATGCCGAACAGGTTGACCAGCCCTCGGACACCATGCACTGTTGGCCCCTGGATCAGGAAGTCGCCGGCTGGCTCATGCGGCCCGTGGGTCTTCGGGCGGATTCCTGCATAGGCCGGAGCCAGCGCGCCGTCCGGCAGACCCGGCCAGTATTTTCGAATCTCACCATAGAAAGCGTCACCGCGCGACGCATCAACCCGAAGATCGTGTGGGGACTCGACCCACTGCACATCCGGCCCGAACTTGGCCTGTCCCCCAAGGTCGATCGTCAGGTGCACACCCAGCCCTGCCTCCTCGGGAACAGGGTAGATCAGCCGGCTGAACGGCGAGCGGCCCGACAGGCTGAAATAGTTTCCCTTGGCAAAGTAGGCCCGAGGGACATGGCGCTGCGCAAGGCCACTGCATTTCCCCGCCAGCGCCGGCGCATCCAATCCGGCGGCATTGACCACTGTGGACGCGAGCAGTTCAGTGCCGTCGGCAGCTGCCAATAGCAGTCCCTGGTCGGAGCAAGCCATGGCGGCCAGTTGGGAATTCAAGGCCAGGACGCCCCCAGCATTCTCCAAGTCGCCCAGCAGCGCCATCATCAGCGCATGGCTGTCGACGATGCCGGTACTGGGTGAATACAGGGCGGCGATGCAGTCGAGCGCGGGCTCCATCGCGAGCGCCTGCGCGCGCGTCAGCAGTGCCAGGTCGGCAACGCCATTGGCCCGCGCCGCGCTGCGAATGCCTTCTAGCTTGGCCAGCTGTGCGTCAGCGGTCGCGACCAGCAGCTTGCCGCAGCGGCGGTGCGCAATGCCTCGGTCCTTGCAATAGGCGTACAGCAGCTGACGGCCGTCCACACACAGCTGCGCCTTCAAGGAACCGGCCCGATAATAAATTCCGGCGTGTATGACCTCGCTGTTGCGCGAGCTGGTACCGGTACCAATGGCGTCTTCGGCCTCGAGCACCAGCACGTCGCGGCCCAGCAAGGCGAGCTCTCGGGCAATCGCCAGCCCTACTACGCCGGCCCCGACCACCACGCAGTCAATGCGGTCGATGCCGGCCATCTCAGCGTCGCATCAGCGCCACCGCGCGTGCCTCTATCGCCAACCCCTGCCCTACCGGTCCAAGCCCTTCAGCCGTCTTGGCCTTGACATTGACGCGGTCCATCGGCAGCGCCAGGGCTGCTGCAATAGCCACGCGCATGGCCGGTATCCATGGCATCAGCTTGGGTGCCTGCGCGATGACGGTGCTGTCGACATTCAGGATGTCAAAACCTTTTTCGCGTACCCGCCGCGCCGCCTCGACCAGCAAGGCGGCGGAATCCGCGCCCTGGAACCGCGGGTCGGTGTCGGGGAAATGCATGCCGATGTCGCCCAGCGCAGCGCCACCCAGCAGCGCGTCGGTGATGGCGTGCAGCAGCACATCGGCGTCCGAATGTCCCATGAGGCCACGGTCAAACGGGATCAGCACGCCACCAATCACCAACGGGCGTCCGGCCACCAGCGCGTGCACGTCCCAGCCTTCACCGATCCGCAAGTCCACAGGCGCTCGATTGTTGTCAGTCGGGTCCATGGTTGGCGTCCTGTTCCACTGCTTGGCGCCGCATGCGCAACAGCGCACCGGCCAATTCAAAATCCTCGGCGTAGGTGACCTTGAAGTTCAGTGCGCTGCCGCGCACCAGCTTCGGGATCAGGCCCATCGCTTCGATGGCCGATGACTCGTCGGTAACCCGCTCACTCGCCGCCATCAGGGCCGAGCGAAGCATGCCGATGCGAAACATTTGCGGCGTCTGCGCCAGCCAAGTCTGGCTGCGGTCCAGCGTCGTGACGACATGGTCGCGACCCGCCAGCTTCAGGGTGTCGGCCACCGGCTGCGCCAGCAGCCCGCCCACCGGGTGATCCAGACAGGCGTCGATCAGTCGGTTGACCAGTTCCGCGGTGATCAGACAGCGCGCAGCGTCGTGCACCAGGACCCAGTCGTCGCCCGCGGCTCCGAGTTCCTGCAGCGCCGCAAGGCCATTGGATACGCTTTGGGCACGCGTCGCACCGCCTCGCGCGATGGCTGACCAGCGCCGATCCGGTGTCCCACGCACCGAAAAAAAATCATCACCGCTTGCCACCACGACCAGTCCGCGCTCGACGCGCGTCACCCCTGCGAAGGCCTCCAGCGTATGCAAGACAAGAGCCTGACCTGCCAGCTGCTGGTATTGCTTGGGCGAGGAGGCATCAAGTCGCGTACCGACTCCAGCGCAGGGAATCAGCGCCCAAAGGCGCGTCCGGCCTGGCGCAGCGTTCATGGCGAACAAGTCCGGGGCGGGGTCAAAAAGCGAGGTATCGGCTGGCATGGCTTGGGGCCCATTCTAAAATCAGCGCCAGTCGCGCCTGCCATGCACCCTGCAGGCTTTGGCGCAGACCCTCCAAAAAGCGTCTGCCGCCCCCCCTCGCAAGTCCTCAAACCCGTTCATGGAATTACCCAAACTCACCCCCGGCAAGCGCTTCACCCTGCCCCGGCCGCTAGGCTCAGCCGACGCCCTGCTACTGGCCCAACTGGCGCAGCGCGATAAGGTGGCCGGCCGGCTGACGGCCGTCGTCACGGCCGACGCATCCGATGCCCAGCGGCTCCACGACGAAATTGTCTTCTTTGCCCCTGAGATACGCTGCACGCTGTTCCCGGATTGGGAGACGCTGCCCTACGACAGTTTTTCGCCGCACCAAGACCTGATCAGCGAACGCCTGGCAACGCTGTGGCGGATATCGCAACGCGACAGCCAGCAGGGCGCCGATCTGGTGCTCATACCGGCAACCACCGCGCTCTACCGGCTTGCTCCCACAAGCTTCCTGGCCGCCTATACCTTTCATTTCAAGGTGCGGCAAAAACTCGACGAAGCCCGCTTGAAGGCGCAACTGACACTGGCCGGCTACAGCCATGTCAGCCAGGTCGTGAGCCCGGGTGAATACGCGGTCCGGGGCAGCCTGATCGACCTGTTCCCGATGGGCTCGGCAGTCCCCTACCGGGTCGACCTGTTCGACGACGAGATTGACAGCATCCGTACCTTCGACCCGGACAGCCAGCGCAGCCTGTATCCGGTTGCCGAAGTGAGGCTGCTGCCGGGGCGCGAGTTTCCGATGGACGACGACGCACGTGCACGCTTTCGCAGTCGCTGGCGCGAGTCGATCGAGGGCGATCCGACCAAGAGCCGCGTCTATAAGGACATGGGTGCAGGTGTCGCCACCGCCGGCATCGAGTACTACCTGCCACTGTTTTTTGAAGAGACGGCGACGGTATTCGACTATCTGGGCGCCCATGCCACCGTGGTGCTGCATGGCGACATCGACGCCGCCATGACGCGCTTTTGGCAGGACACCCGAGACCGGTACCGTCTGGTCCAGGGCGACCCTGAGCGCCCCACGCTGCCCCCAGCCGCCTTGTTCCTGGGCGCGGAACAGTTCTACGGCCATGCCAACGCATACCCGCAGCTCGCGCTGCGCAACCCGGACCCACTGCGCGCTACGGCGCAAGACCACCAGGATAGCTGGAGCGCCCTGCCCGACCTGACGGCTGTCCGCGGCGCCGAGGAACCCCTGATGCGCCTGCAGCGCCATCTCGCGAGCAGTCCGCACCGGGTGCTGATCCTGGCCGAGAGCGAGGGACGGCGTGAAAGCTTGTTCGACTTCCTGCGCGCCAGTGGGGTAAATCCGCTGCGATTTGACTCCTTGCGGGAATTCGACCAAAGCGCGGAACCCATCGGGCTGGCCACCGCCGCCCTGATGAGCGGCTTCAGTTGGACGGCGCAGCGGATCGACTTCGTCACCGAGACCGAATTGTTTGCCGCTGGGCCGGTCACGCGCAGGCGCAAGGAGCAGGAACAGGTCAGCGACGTGGAGGCACTGATCAAGGACCTCAGCGAACTCAACCTAGGCGATCCGGTCGTTCACAGCGCGCATGGCGTTGGCCGCTACCGCGGGCTGATCCATCTGGACCTCGGAAACCTGGGCAGCGATGGCCAGCCCGCGTTGCAGGAGTTCCTGCACCTAGAGTACGCCGACAAGGCGGTTCTGTATGTTCCGGTGAGCCAACTTCAGCTGATCGGCCGCTATACCGGCGTCAGCGCCGAGGAGGCGCCGCTGCACCGGCTGGGATCGGGGCAATGGGACAAGGCCAAGCGCAAGGCCGCCGAACAGGTGCGCGACTCGGCGGCCGAACTGCTCAACATCTATGCCCGACGCGCGACCCGCGAAGGCCACGCGTTTCGCTATTCGCCCAACGACTACGAGGCATTCGCCAACGACTTCGGGTTCGAGGAAACCGCCGACCAGCGCGCAGCGATCCATGCCGTGATTCAGGACATGATCAGCCCGCGGCCGATGGACCGACTGGTATGCGGTGACGTAGGATTCGGCAAGACCGAGGTGGCCCTGCGTGCCGCCTTCATCGCGGTCACCGGCGGCAAGCAGGTTGCGTTCTTGGCACCGACCACCTTGCTGGCCGAGCAGCATTACCAGACGCTGGTCGACCGCTTTGGAAAGTGGCCGGTCAAGGTGGCCGAGATGAGTCGCTTCAGGTCGGGTAAGGAGATCAGCGCTGCGGTTCGCGGCTTGGCCGACGGTACGATCGATATCGTCATCGGCACGCACAAACTGCTCAGCCAGGATACCAAATTTCAGAACCTCGGTCTGCTGATCATTGACGAGGAACACCGCTTTGGCGTTCGCCACAAGGAAGCGATGAAGGCGCTGCGCGCTGAGGTGGACGTGCTGACGCTGACCGCGACACCGATTCCGAGAACGCTGGGAATGGCGCTCGAGGGCCTGCGCGACCTCAGCGTGATCGCCACGGCGCCGCAGCGCCGGCTGGCGATCAAGACATTTGTCAGAACCGAGGGCAGTGGCGTTATCCGCGAAGCGGTGTTGCGCGAACTCAAGCGTGGCGGACAGGTCTATTTCCTGCACAACGAAGTGGAAACCATCGAAAACCGGCGCGCGCAGCTCGAGGAATTGCTACCCGAGGCGCGCATCGCGGTCGCGCACGGGCAGTTGCCCGAACGTGCGCTCGAACGGGTGATGCGCGACTTCATCGCGCAGCGCTACAACCTGCTGCTGTGCTCGACCATCATCGAAACCGGCATCGACGTACCCAGCGCCAATACCATCGTCATGAGCCGCGCCGACAAGTTCGGCCTGGCGCAGTTACACCAGTTGCGTGGCCGGGTAGGCCGCAGCCACCACCAGGCCTACGCTTACCTGATGGTTCCCGACGTGGAAGGGCTGACCAAACAGGCCAGCCAGCGCCTAGAAGCGATTCAGCAGATGGAGGAGCTGGGCTCGGGCTTTTACCTGGCGATGCACGACCTGGAGATACGGGGTGCGGGCGAGGTGCTGGGAGAAAACCAGAGCGGAAATATTCTGGAGATCGGCTTTCAGCTGTACAACGAAATGCTCGCTGAAGCGGTCCGCTCGCTCAAGGCTGGCAAGGAGCCCGACCTGCTGTCGCCGCTTTCTGTCACCACCGACATCAACCTGCACGCACCCGCCTTGCTGCCGAGCGACTACTGCGGCGACGTGCACCTGCGACTGAGCTTTTACAAGAAGCTGGCGACGGCCAAGAACACCGAGCAAATCGACGCACTCCTGGAGGAGCTTGTAGACCGCTTCGGCAAGCTGCCGGCACAGGCTCAGAACCTGGTCGATGTGCACCGGCTGCGCGTAATCGCCAGGCCCTACGGCGTGGTCAAAGTAGACGCGGCACCGGGCGCTACGACGATCACCTTTCGCAAGGATGCGCCGGTGGACCCCCTGCGCATCATCGAGCTGGTCCGTAAGAGCCGCCACATCAAACTGGTCGGCAACGAGAAACTTCGGATCGAACGCGAGCTGCTGGAGCCGCGCGACCGCGCCCACATGGTGCGCGACGTCCTGCGCGGACTGGGACAACCCGTTCCCGAACCCACCGGGGTTACGGCGTGAGCGAGGCTGAGTCCGTGCCGGTGACGGGACGACAGTTCGCCCCTGGCCTGGTGATCCGTGGGGTGGCGCCCCCGCTGGCGCTGCGTGACTTTGGCCTGATTGCCTTCGACATGGACTCCACGCTGATCAACATCGAGTGCGTGGACGAAATCGCCGCTGCCGCCGGTCGTAAGCAGGAGGTTGCGGCGATCACCGAAGCCGCCATGCGTGGGGACATCGCCGACTACAAGCACAGCCTGCGTCAACGGGTGGCATTGCTGCGGGGTGTGGGACTCGACAGTCTGGAAAAAATCTACGCCGAACGTCTGCAGTTGAACCCGGGCGCACAGGCGCTGGCCAGCGCCTGCAAGTCCGCAGGCATGAAAATGCTGCTGGTCAGCGGGGGCTTCTCCTTCTTCACCGACCGGATCTGCGAGCGGCTGGGCATCGATTCCGCCCGCTCCAATGTGCTGGAGATTGAAGGCGGCAGGCTCACCGGCCGAATGGTCGACCAACCCTGGGGCGACATATGCGACGGCGAGGAAAAAAAGCGCATGCTGCTGAGCACCTGCGACCGGCTCGGACTTTCTGCCGGACGGGCCATCGCGGTCGGTGACGGCGCCAATGACCTTCCGATGATGGGCGCAGCAGGACTGTCCGTCGCGTACCACGCCAAACCCAAGGTCCGTCAGCAGGCGATGGTCTCCATCGATGCAGGCGGGCTTGATCGCTTACTGGAAATCTTCGCATAGGGCCCGCGACCGGCGCAGACACCGCCCGGAGCGCCGACTCCGCAGACCGGTGGCGACCGGCGTGTTGATCTGACGGGGATTTGACCGCCATTCGCACCACAAAATTATTTCTTCTCTCGCTATCATAAAACGCATGTTTTAGGGAGAGCGGGCCACTGCAGGCAGCCTCCACGGACAGGAGGAACACCATGAGCATATTCGCCCGCTACCAGAGCCGATTTGAAGCGGCGCAGGAAGAAGAACTGTCGATTCAGGACTACCTCACCATCTGCAAGACCGATCCGACCGCCTATGCGACGGTTGCCGAGCGCGTGTTGTGCGCGATCGGCGAGCCAGAACTGGTGGACACCCGCAACGACCCCAGGCTATCGCGCATATTTGCCAACAAAATACTCAGGCGCTACCCGAGCTTTGGCGACCTGTTCGGCATGGAGGAGGCCATCGAGAACATCGTTTCCTATTTCCGCCACGCAGCGCAGGGGCTTGAGGAAAAAAAACAGATCCTGTACCTTCTCGGACCGGTCGGGGGCGGCAAGTCCTCGCTGGCCGAAAGGCTCAAATACCTGATCGAAAGAATTCCTGTCTACGCGATCAAGGACTCGCCAGTCCATGAGTCCCCCCTAGGTCTCTTCAACCCGGATGAAGACGCGCAACTGCTGCAGGACGACTATGGCATACCCAGGCGCTACCTCAATACCATCATGAGCCCCTGGGCGGTCAAGCGTCTGCGCGAATTCGGTGGCGACATCACCCGTTTTCGGGTCGTGAAGCTGACTCCATCGGTCCTGTCGCAAATCATGGTGGCGAAAACCGAGCCCGGCGACGAAAACAATCAGGACATTTCCTCGCTGGTGGGCAAGATCGACATCCGAAAGCTGGAGCATTTTTCGCAGGACGATCCCGATGCCTATTCCTATTCAGGCGGCCTGTGCCTGGCCAATCGCGGCGTGCTCGAGTTCGTGGAGATGTTCAAGGCGCCGATCAAAGTGCTGCACCCGCTGTTGACAGCGACCCAAGAGAGCAACTACAAGGGCACCGAGGGCTTCGGTGCAATTCCCTTTGACGGTATGGTGCTCGCGCACTCCAACGAGGCCGAATGGCTGACATTCAAAAACAACCGCAACAACGAAGCTTTTCTGGATCGGCTCTACATCGTCAAAGTTCCCTATTCGCTCCGGGTCAACGATGAGATCCGGATCTATGAAAAACTGATCGCAGGATCCTCTTTGAACAAGGCAGCCTGCGCGCCCGACACCCTGCGCATGCTGGCGCAGTTCTCGGTACTCTCGCGTCTGAAAGACCCTGAAAACTCAAGCATCTTTTCCAAGATGCGCGTCTACGACGGCGAGAACCTAAAAGATACCGACCCGAAAGCGAAAAGCTATCAGGAGTATCGGGACTTTGCCGGCGTCGACGAGGGCATGACCGGCCTGTCGACCCGTTTTGCCTTCAAGATACTTTCGCGGGTCTTCAATTTCGACCACCGCGAGGTATCCGCGAATCCGGTCCACCTAATGTACGTACTTGAACAGCAGATTGAGCAAGAGCAGTTCCCGCCGGAGGTTCACGACAAATACCTGCGTTTCATCAAGGAATACCTATCGCCGCGCTACGCCGAATTCATCGGCAAGGAGATCCAGACCGCTTACCTGGAGAGCTACTCAGAATACGGCCAGAACATATTCGACCGCTACGTCACCTACGCCGATTTCTGGATACAAGACCAGGAGTTTCGCGACGTCAACACCGGCGAAATGCTCGACCGGATTGCGCTCAATGACGAACTGGAAAAAATGGAAAAACCGGCCGGCATATCCAACCCGAAGGACTTCCGTAACGAGGTAGTGAACTTCGTTCTGCGTGCCCGTGCCAACAATGACGGACGCAACCCGAGCTGGACTTCCTACGAAAAACTGCGCGCCGTGATCGAGAAAAAGATGTTCTCCAACACCGAGGAACTGCTTCCGGTGATCTCGTTCAACACCAAGGCCAGCGGCGACGAGCAAAAGAAACACCAAGACTTCGTCAACCGGATGATTGAAAAAGGCTACACCGAGAAGCAGGTGCGACTGCTGTGCGAATGGTACCTTCGGGTGCGCAAGTCGTCGTGAGACGCATTGACTCTGGAGCACGCGCATGACGGTACGCATAGTGGACCGCCGCTTCGACAGCAAGCACAAAAGTTCGATCAATCGCAGCCGCTTCATTAAACGGTTCAAAGGGCAAATTCGAAAGGCGGTAGCCGACGCCATTGGCCAGCGCGGCGTGCGCGACCTGGACAATGGGGAAAGGGTCGGCATTCCGGGCGAGGACATCGAGGAGCCCCAGTTTGGCCATGGTCGGGGCGGAAGCTGGCAGACCGTCAGGCCCGGCAACGACCGTTTCAGCAGCGGCGACCAGATTGAGCGTCCCGAAGGCGGTGCGGCCGGCCGGGGCGCGGGCCTGGCAAGCCGCGACGGCGAGGGGCTCGATGATTTTGTCTTTACGCTGACGCGCGACGAATTTCTCGACGTCTTCTTTGACGAACTGGCGCTGCCCAACATGGTCAAGCGCCATCTGGCCCGCATTGACCAATACCGCAGGACGCGCGCAGGCTATACCCAAAGCGGCGTTCCGACCAACCTCAACCTCTCGCGCACCATGCGTGGCGCAGCCGGGAGACGTATCGCGATCGGAGCGCCCTACGCGACCAAACTGCGCGCGCTGGAGGCCGAATTGCGCTCCCTGCTGCTGCAAGAGACAACGCATCCGGCACCAGAGTCGCCCGGCGAATCGGACCACGTCGTCGGACTGCGTCGCGAAATTGCGCGGCTGCGTGCGCGCATGGAGGCGGTTCCCTTTGTGGACACCTTCGATCTGCGCTACAACAACCGTATTCGGCTTCCACAGCCCAGCACGCAGGCCGTCATGTTCTGCCTGCTCGACGTGTCTGGCTCGATGGACGAGGGCCGCAAGAGCATTGCCAAGCGCTTTTTCATGCTGTTGTACCTGTTCCTGACGCGCAACTATGAGCGCACCGAGGTGGTCTTCATCCGACACCACACGGTCGCCTTCGAGGTTCCCGAGGATGACTTTTTTTCGTCGCGCGAAACAGGCGGCACGGTGGTTTCCAGCGCGCTGGAACTCATGCACCGCATCATCAGCCAGCGCTATCCCAGCAGCCTTTGGAACATCTACGGCGCGCAGGCCTCCGATGGCGACAACTGGAACGATGACTCTCCCCTGTGCCGAAAAATACTGGAAGATTCCCTGTTGCCGCTGACACAGTATTTTGCCTACATCGAAATTACCGACGGGCCACCGCAGAACCTCTGGTACGAGTACGAAAAGGTGCAAACCGCCCAAGCCGGCCATTTCGCGATGCAGCGCATCGCCGATATTACCGACATCTACCCGGTATTCCGGGAGCTTTTCAAGAAGCGTGCGACGGGCACCGCATGACCCTCCCAAGCATGCAAGCACTGCCGAGTGGATCGGAGTGGACCGTCGACGCTATCGAGCGCTACGACGAGGCGATCCGGAGCGTGGCCCAGGAGTATGGGCTCGATTGTTACCCGCACCTGCTGGAGATCATCAGTTCCGAGCAGATGATGGACGCCTACGCATCCGTCGGCATGCCGGTCTATTACAGCCACTGGTCCTTTGGCAAACACTTCCTTTCCACCGAAGGCCGGTACAAGCGCGGGCAGATGGGCCTGGCCTATGAAATCGTCATCAATTCCAACCCCTGCATCGCCTACCTCATGGAAGAGAACACGTTGCCCATGCAGGCGCTGGTCATTGCCCATGCAGCCTATGGCCACAACTCGTTCTTCAAAGGCAACCACCTGTTCAAGCAGTGGACCAGCGCCGACGCGATCATCGACTACCTGGTCTTCGCGCGCAGCTACATTGCGCAGTGCGAAGAGCGCCACGGGGTGTCGGCGGTGGAGCGCACCCTGGACGCTTGCCACGCCCTGATCAACGTCGGTGTCGACCGCTACAAGCGCACGGCGAAGTTGTCACTTTCCCGCGAGACCGAGCGCCAGCAGGCCCGGGCTGAATACCTGCAAAGCCAGGTCAACGACCTGTGGCGCACGCTGCCCCCACAACTCGAACGCCCGCAGGAAAAAATAGCCACGCGCTTCCCGGCCGAGCCCGAAGAAAACCTGCTCTATTTCATCGAAAAAAACGCACCCCTGCTAGAGCCTTGGCAGCGCGAGGTGGTGCGCGTGGTGCGCAAGATTGGGCAGTACTTCTATCCCCAGCGGCAAACCCAAGTCATGAACGAGGGATGGGCGACCTTCTGGCACTACACCCTCCTCAACACACTATATGACCGCGGTGGCGTGTCGGACGGCTTCATGCTTGAATTTCTGCAATCGCATACCAATGTCGTCTACCAGCCGCCCTACAACAGCCGGCACTATTCCGGGGTCAATCCGTACGCCCTGGGCTTCGCCATGTGGCGCGACATACGGCGCATTTGCGAGGAGCCGACAGCGGAAGACCGCGAGTGGTTCCCCCAAATTGCCGGGTCCAACTGGCGCGACACTTTCGATTTCGCGATGCAAAACTACAAGGATGAAAGCTTCATCGTACAGTACCTCTCGCCACGACTCATGCGTGATTTCCGCTTCTTCTCGGTGCTCGACGACGACACGCGCAAGAAGCTTCGTATCGAATCTATCCACGACGAGAGCGGATACCGAGCATTGCGTCACCAACTATCGGAACAATACGATCTTGGACGACGCGAACCCAATATCCAGGTGTGGAACGTGGATCTTCGCGGCGACCGTTCACTGACGCTACGGCACTATTCGCACCAGCGCCGGCCGCTTGATGCCTCGTGTGAATCGGTGCTCGAGCATGTTGCTTACTTGTGGGGATTTTCGGTCCGTCTAGAGCGCCAGAATGCGGACGGTTCGGTCGAACTGGTAAAGGAGCAGAAGCACGAAAAGCGCGGTCATCCTCCGCGCCACGCCACCTAGCACCATGTCCGCGGCGGCCAAGCCAGGCGAAGCCATCAGCCTCGGGCCAGGCATGCGACGGCGTCCTGTATCGCTCCGGCGCCAAATGGAATGTTCTGCACCCGCATCGCCGCCTCGACGCCGGCCAGACAACCCAGGATCATCGGCGCGTTGATATCACCGAGATGACCGATCCTGAAGACGCGTCCGCTCAGCGGGCCAAGCCCTCCGGCAATCGCGACCTGAAAGCGCTCGCGGGCCACGGTACGCAGTGCCTCCGGATCGATTCCAGCCGCCACCGTGATCGCAGTGACAGAATCCGACCGGCTGCCCGCCTGCGTGCCAAAAAAGTCCAACGCGCCGGCCTCGCTCCAACGGGCGATCGCTGCATGCACCATAGACGCCATCAGTCGATGGCGCCGTACTACCTGCTCCACCCCTTCCTGGAAGATAAGGCCTAACGCAGCCTCGAGTCCCATCAGCAAAGTCTGCGGCGGTGTACCGCAAAACTTACGGTAGGAAAGATCGCTCAGCCGCATGCGCCAGTCCCAGTAAAAGCGCGGACTGCTGTTGCGCTCGCACACCGCCATGGCGCGTCGGTCGGCCGCCGCAAAGCCAAGTCCGGGAGGGCACATAAGTCCTTTTTGCGAGGCCCCCAGAACGACGTTCACGCCCAGTGCGTCCATTGCAAATGGCGTGACCCCGAGCGAGGCGACCACGTCGACGACCAAGAGTGCCGGATGGCCCGCCGCGTCGATCGCGGTGCGCAGCGCCGCGATATCGCTGGTAATGCCGCTGGCGGTGTCGGTATGGACGGCGAAGACGGCGACGATGGATCGGTCGGTATCGGCGCGCAGAGCGGCCTGTACCGCGTCGGCGTCGATGGGAAGACCCTCGGTCCAGGGTGTGCGCACGACCTGGCCACCCATGGCCTGGGTCTGCAAGGCCCAGGCCTCGGAAAAATGTCCGGTACCGGGAACCAGCACGCTTTGCCCTGGTTCCACGAGATTGACGATCACCGCCTCCCAAGCGCCATGGCCGTTGGCCGCATAGAGAAAAATATCCGCAGCCTCCGTATGCAGAAGCCGCCGAAGGCCCTTCTCGCAAGCAGCAATCGTCAGGTCGAGGCGGCGATCTGCCATGTCCATCGGCTGGCGACTCATGGCGTGCAAGACTTCGTCGGGCACATGGGTCGGACCCGGCGCGTGAAGGAAAAGGTGTCCGGGAATGCGGGATGATGGATTCATACGAGGCTCTGGCTATGCTGGGATTGATGTTAATCGACGCAACAGTCACCGAAATCGTCGGCACCGCAGCCTTTTCAACAGAGCGCGTGGGCACTTGCCCGCGCCAAGGAATCGCCCGACTCGGCCCCGGAACCCGTGCTAATTCGGTCAGCGGCGCGCTCCCTGGCTGGCCTACAGGAACAGGCGCATGCGTTGCGCGTCCAGTTGCGCGACGCTGTCAAGCCCCAAGGCGACCAGAGCGCCGGTGGCAGCGGGCGTCGCTACATCAATCCCGAGCCCGGCACCGACGGGCCACTCCGCGTCCACGCGCAGATAGCGCTCGCCCAGACGGTCTTCCATCACTGCTTGCACATGCTGCTGCTGCACCGAGACCAGCGTCAGGATCAGACGACCGTCGGTCAACCATCCAACGGCCCCGGCATCGGCTTCGACGCCTTCAGCAGGCTGGTAGCCGGCAGTGGCCGTGCCTACCGACAGCATGCGTATGCGCCGCAGGTCGACACCCATGAAGTGCTCGGCTTCGTGCAGGGCGACCAGGTCGGGCGCAACAGCAAAAAGGCCGCCATCGGCGTACAGGCGCTCACCAATCCGAACCGAAGGAAAGTAGGCCGGTGCAGCGCAAGTTGCAAGCGTCACATCGACCGCCTGCAGTCCGCCATCCCCCTCGGAGGCCTTACCGTGCGGGGTCTTGAACACCTTGGTCGTACTGCGTGAGACATCCACCGCAGGGATCACGACCGCATGCAGGGCGTCGGCGAGCGTGCGTGCACCGAAGCGCTTTTCCAATTCAACGCGCAACACAGTGCCGGTGTACTTGGGGCCGAGCACCGATCGTGTCAAATCGATCAACCGGGTCACCGCGCCTGTGGGAAGGCTCCTAGGGGAAAACACATCGGCGCCGTGTTCGCGAAATAAAGCGACCATGCTGGCCAGCGGCACTTCAAATGCAATGCCAACGGCCAGTAAACCGCCTACGGACGTGCCGGCAATCAAGTCGAAACGTCGACCCAGCGGCTCGCCGATCTGCGCCTCGAGTTCGGCCAGAACCACCGCCGTGTACAGGCCCAGATAGCCGCCTCCAGAGAGCGACAGGATGCGAAATTCGGATCGCTTTGGGGCTGCAGGCATACTGCAAACTGTAGATTTCGAGCGCGGCGCGGCTGCTGACCGGTGTCAAGCCCGGGACAATGCCAGCCTTGGTGCCCGCTTGCCCTTTCCCTGTGCGCCCTCAGATCGGTCCGAGGTCAGAATGCGCAGCCAAAGCCAAGGAACCCGATGCAACAACAACCCGCACCAATTCTCCCCCAACGCAGCCTTTGGTCGCGCGGCCTGCTGATGCTGCTGATGGGTCTGGCCTACCAGCTCGCGAGCAGCCTGTTGCTGTGCGTCGCGATCGTACAGTTTGTCGTCGTGCTAGCGCTCGGCGCTCCCAACCAGCGGCTAAAAAACTTCGGCGCCGACTTGGGCCTGTACCTGGGACAAATTGCACAGTTCCAGAGTTTTGCAGCCGATGCGCTGCCCTTCCCCTTCGCCGACTGGCCATCGAACGCATAACGCGCAGCGCGACGACCTTCCAAAACGCCGACCCATCTCAAAGTGCCGATGCGAGGCGCGCTATCCCGTCTCTGATCTTGGCTTCGTCGGCCGTTGCGAAGCTCAGTCGCAGCGCGCAGAGGTCGGGATCGCTGGCAAAAAATGGGGCTCCCGGTACGAACGCCACCAGTTTGTCAATCGCCCGTTTTGCAAACGCACTGGCATCGCTCCCATCGGTCAGCCTGGCCCAGAAGAACATACCACCCTGGGGTTGCTCGAAGCTGATCGCCTCACCCGCCGTCGCCCGCAGGCATTCGGCCATCACTAGGGCGCGTCGGGCGTAAGTGCTGCGCACCACCGCCAGGGTAGCGTCGAGTCGGTTCAGCGTGAGGTAGTGCGCAGCAATGGCCTGACTGAGGTTGCTGGTATGTGCGTCGCTGAACTGCTTGCACATGGTTGCCATCGCCAGCAGTTCAGGCCCGGCAATCATCCATCCCACGCGCAAGCCGGGGCTGAGTATCTTGCTGAAACTTCCGCAGTGCGCAAGCCACTCGCGGCTTGCGTCCACCTGCGCGCTGAGCGCCAGCAGGCTGGGCGGCGGCGGGGCGCCGAAGTACAGCTCGCCATAGGGGTCATCCTCAACGACCAGCGTCTGGGTGCGCGCGGCAAGTTCCAGAACCCGAAGCCGCCGCTCAAGGCTCAGCGTCGCACCGCTGGGGTTGCCGAAGGTAGGTATGAGGTACACCAGCTTCGGACGGTGTTCCAGGATCAGCTTTTCCAACACGTCGACGCGCACGCCATCGGCATCGACCGGTGCACCGATCAGCTGTGCCCCATAAAGCCGGAAGCACTGGATGGTCGCGAGAAAGGTCGGCGCCTCCACGATCACCTTGTCTCCCGGCGATATCATGGTCTTTCCGATCAGGTCCAGCGCCTGCTGGCTGCCGGTAGTCACTATCAAACCGTCTGCGGCGACGGTGGCTCCCTTGGCTTGCATGAAGCGGGCAATCCCCTCACGCAAAGGCGGGTAGCCCTCGGTGGCGCCGTATTGCAGCACCGGTCCCGGGCTGTGGCGCAGTACCCATTCGCTTGCCGTCCTTATTCCCTCGACGTCAAACAAGGCCGGATCCGGGAAACCACCGGCAAAGCTGATGATGCCGGGCCTGCCCAGCAGTTTAAAAAGCTCGCGGATCGCCGAGGTTTCCACATTCTGAAGTCGGGGAGCAAATTGCATGGTGTCTCAAATTCCAAAAATAGCCATTGTGGCAAAGAGCGCTTACCGGTCCCGGTGCGGCCCGCGCCAGAATAATCCATGGACCTGGATCTGGCATAGTGGGCCGATAGCCACACCTTAGCGCAGTCCATGCAGCCCGATCAAATCCGACACTTTTTCGCCATCATGAAGGCAGCCAATCCGACGCCGGTCAGCGAACTCGCCTACAGCAGCGTGTTCGAGTTGCTGGTGGCGGTGCTGCTGAGCGCACAGGCCACCGACGTCGGCGTGAACAAGGCCACGCGCGGCCTTTTCGCAGCCGCCAGTACGCCGCAAAAGATGCTGTCGCTGGGGCTGGAGGGCATCGAGGCGCAGATTAGGACGATCGGCCTGTACCACAGCAAGGCGCGCCACCTTATGCAGACCTGTCGCATTCTGCTGGAACGCCATGGCGGCCAGGTGCCGCGCACACGAGCGCAACTCGAGGCACTTCCCGGCGTCGGTCGCAAGACGGCCAATGTGGTGCTGAACGCGGCTTTTGGTGAGCCGACGGTCGCGGTGGACACGCACCTGTTTCGGCTCGGCAACCGTACCGGTCTTGCTACCGGCAAGACGCCACTGGAGGTGGAGCGCAAACTGCTCAAGCGCATTCCCGCCGAGTACCTGTGTGACGCGCACCATTGGCTGGTGCTGCATGGGCGCTATGTGTGCAAGGCGCGCCAGCCCCTGTGTGCTCAGTGCGCAGTGCGGGCCTGCTGCGATTACAAGAGCAAGGCATAGCGCGTGGGTCTTCAGGAGCCCTCAGCTCTGGGTGCGTTACGGCTAATTGCGCGGCAGTGCGACCCACTGGCCGGCCAGCGGCAGGATGGCGATGCGCTGGTCAAACACCTGCTCGAGCGCGCGGTGCGTCGCCGGGCTGGCGCAAGCGCCTTGGTGTGCGATACGTCCCTGCACCATCAGCACCATCTCGTCGGCGTGCAAGGCCATGGTCACCTCATGCAGCACGCTGATGATGGTCGTTCCCTGGGCGCGCAAAGTGCGCACCAGGCGCAACCAGTCCGACTGGTGGGGCGGGTCCAGATTCGCAAGCGGCTCGTCCATCAGCAGCACATCGGCCTGCACGGCGAGCGCGCGCGCCAGCAGCACGCGCTGGCGTTCTCCGCCCGACAGCTGGCCCAGCGAGCGCGCCCGCCAGTCCCAAGCCTGCGTCGCCCGCAGCGCCTGCTCCACCGCCTCGCGATCTGCCGCCACGGGCGCCGCCAGCCAGGCCTGGTGCGGCAGCCGGCCCAACATCACGACGTCCCACACGCGCATATCGCTGCCGCTGTACTCGCTTTGCCCGAGCCAGGCGACTTGCCGCGCCCGTACACGCCTTGGCACCGACGCCATCGAGCGACCCATCAAGCGCACCTCTCCGCGGTACGGCAGCAGATGCGCGAGCACCTTGAGCAGCGTGGACTTGCCCGCGCCATTGGGACCCACCACGCTGGTCCAGCAACCCCTGGGCAACGCAAGGTCGATTCCGTGCAGCACGTCGACCCCGCCCAGCGAGGCGTGAATCGCAAGGGCCTGGAGCGCGACCTCTGTTGGCGGCGCGCTCATAGACCGCCATCCTGACCAGCCCGCCGGTGCATCAGCCACAGCAGATAGGCGCCACCGAGAACTGCGGTCACGACCCCCACCGGCAACTCCTGGGGTGCAATCAGCGAGCGCGACAGCGTATCGGCTGCCAGCAGCAGCACCGCGCCGGTCAGACCAGACAATGCGATGAATACCCGGTGCGACCGTTTGAGCATCGAGCGCAGCAGATGCGGGGCAGCGAGCCCGACGAATGCAATCAGACCGGTCTGCGCCACCGCCGTCGCCGTGGCAAGCGCCAGCACCGCGACCAAAGCCGCGCGCATCTGGGCCAGGGCAAGCCCCAGGCTGGCTGCGCTTGCCTCGCCCAGAGCCAGTCCGTCGAGCAACGGGCTCAGGAGCCATGCCGCGCTCAGGCACAGCAGCAAGGCCATCGCCATCAGGCCACATGCGCTCCAGCCCACAAAACTGGTGCTGCCGAGCAGGAACGACTGCATGGTGAGCATCAAGTCGGGCTGCAACATCAGCACCAGCGACACAATGGCGCCGAACACAACGCCCACCACCACGCCAGCGAGCAACAGGCGCAAGGTGTGCTGGACGCCGCGGGCCAGCATGAGTGTCAGCAGCACCGCGCCCAATGCGCCAACAAATGCGGCTCCCGTCAGCCCGAATCGGACCAGCCACTGCGCCGCAAATGGCGTACCGCCCATCATCGCCAACGCCAGCGCGACGCCGAGCGACGCACCCGATGCGCTACCGAGCAAGTAAGGATCGGCCAGCGGATTGCGAAACAGACCCTGCGCCACCGCTCCAGCCAGCCCCAGCAGCGCGCCCGCCAGCCAAGCTCCGAGCGCGCGCGGTGCCCGGATGTCCCAGACAATGCGCAGCGCAATCGGGTCGTCCTGAAGTTTGAAAATGCCACGGAATCCGCTGCTGCCAACGGCCAGCGCCAGCAACAACAGCACGGCGGACAGGAGCAGCAGCACGACCAAGACCAGCAGCGCCTGGCGGTGCGTCTGGTCCGACGGGCGGGCGGTGTTGGCGAGGCTCATCGGGCGTGCTGGAGAACGCATTGCGCCAGCACGCGTGCCGCTTCGGCCATTCGCGGCCCTGGTCGGACCATGGCGTCGGACTGATCTGGCGAAAAAATGCAGATGCGCCGGGCCTGGACGGCGCGCATCGCAGCCCAACCGGGGCGCTGCGCCATTGCCGCCGCGCTGCCATCGCCGACCATCACCAAGTCCGGGTCGGCGCGCACGACGAACTCCGGGTTTATTTTCGGAAACGGGCCCAAGGTCGCCGGCACGATGTTGCGTAATCCCAGGCGGGTCAGCGTTTCGCCAATGAAGGAGGCTTCGCCCGCCGCGTAAGGCCCGCCATTGATCTCAAAATACACCCGCTGGTTGCGCAGCGCTTGGGGGATCGAACGCGCAGCCGCATCGACGCCCGATTCGATCTCCCGCCATAGCCGCGGCGCATCCGGGACAGCCAGCAGCAGCCCCAGCGCTTGGAACACCCGCTGTACATCGGCGTAGTTCTTGGGCTCAAGCGCCACCACCGCCAGGCCGAGCGACTCCAAGCGCGCAGCCGCCGGCGAGGAGCTTGCCATCAGCACCACATCGGGCCGCAGCGCGACGATGGCCTCGATCTGCGGATCGAGACCGCCGCCCACCGAGGGCAGCGCGCGCGCGCTGTCGGGGAAATTCGAGTAGCGGTCCACCGCCACCAAACGTTCGCATTGGCCCAGGGCGCAGACCATCTCGGTCAGCGACGGCAACAGCGCAACGATGCGCTGCGGTGGCCGCGCCAACCGCAGCCGCACGCCGCGATCGTCGACCACCTCGGTCGCGCCGCTTGCCTGGCCCGCCAGCAGCATGCCGACGAGCATGGCACACAGCAAGGCGCGCACCGCATCAGCCATGCGACTGGCTCCAAGCCATCACGATGCGGTGCAGTTGCCCGACACCGTCGGTAAGGGCAGCCGGACCGGGCTGCAGAATGTCGGGGGACTTGATCTCGAACAGTTGTCGGTTCTTTACCGCATTCACCAGCGCCCATCCGTCGCGGGCCGCCACCCGGTCGGCGCGAAACTTCTTGCCGCACCAGGAGCCGATGATGATGTCGGGATTGCGCCGTACGATTTCTCCCGGGTCGGCAATGATGCGATCCTTCCCCATCGGCATCCGTCCGAGTTCAGCGAAACAGTCGTCGCCGCCTGCCACTTCGATCAACTCGGAAACCCAGCGGATCGCGCTGATGTGCGGCGTATCCCACTCCTCGAAAAACACCCGGGGCCGCCGGGGCAACTGCGCCGCGTCGCGCGCGATTGCCGCCAATTGGGTGCGCATGGCGTCGATCAGCGCGATCCCACGCTGCGCCTGGCCAACCATCGCCGCCACCTGATAGAGCATGGCGAAAATTTCGTCCAGGCTGCGCTGGTTGAAGACGGTCACCTGCACGCCGTGGCGGATCAGTTGCGCAGCGATATCCGCCTGCAGGTCGGAAAAACCAAAGACGCAATCCGGGCGCAACGCCAGTATCTTGTCGATTCTGGCGCTCAGAAAGGCGCTGACTTTCGGCTTCTCTTCACGGGCTCTTCGGGGCCGGACGGTGTAGCCTGAAATGCCCACGATGCGCGCCTCCTCGCCAAGCAGATACAGCCACTCGGTTGTCTCTTCGGTCAGGCAGACGATGCGCTGAGGACCGTATCCGCAAGCAGGCGGCCACGGCGGCGCCCGCCGGGCTTCCGCGGTCACCGGGTAGGCGCCGCACCGCGGGTTCAAAGGTTCTGCAGCAGTCATGGGTTGGCGGCGAGGGCTATTTCTGCGCCCAGAGCATACCGACAAATGCGCCGCGCCCGGGCTGGTTGTAGCCGTAGGCGGTCTGATAGTGGCGATCGAACAGATTGTCGACCCGGGCGGTCAGCGACACTTCGGCGCTCAACGCGTAGCGGGCGCTCAGATTGGCGACGGCATAGGCCGGCATGACCGGATTGTCGGCGCGGTCGGGCCGCTCGCCGCTGAACCGCAGATCGGCACCCAGTCGCCACGGGCCCATCGGTACGGAGGCACCGACAGCGGCCATCGTGGCAGCGCGGCGCACCAGTCGCAGGCCGGTCCCGGCATCGGTCGGATCCTGCAAGGTCAAACTCGCGCGCCAATCGGCTGCGGCCACGCTGCCGCTGGCGCTGAGCTCCAGCCCCTGGTTCCTGGCGCTGCTCAGGTTGCTGAAGCGATAGGTGTCGGGGTCGTACAACAGCAGGTTGGAGATCCGGGTTCTGAACAGCGTCGCGCGCAGCAACTGCCGACCCTGCGCGAACTGCAGCCCGAGTTCCGCCGAGCGCGCACTTTCGGGCAGCAGCGCCGGATTTCCCGAGAAGGCGTCATACAAATAGCCCAGCGGCGGAAGGTTGAACGCCGTCGACATGCTGGCGATCAGCTTCCATGGCGCTGCCAATGTGAATCCGTAGCCCGCGTACGCGGTCGTGCTGGCGGCGAGTCCCTGCGCATCGTCGCGGCGCAGGTTCAACTGCATCGCATGCGGACCCTGACTCCCCGACATGCCGGCGAACAGCGCACCCACGGCACGCGAACGATCAAGTTCGGTGGCGTAGCTGTCGCTCGACGCTATCGACTGCAGTTGGCGTTCGACTCCGGCGCTAAGCAGCCAGGGGCCCGCCTGAAGCCTATGGGTCCAGTTCAAGGTCTGGCTTCGGCTGATGGCGGAACTGTCGTAGGGATAGGCACTCAGTCGCGCATCGTAAACCGATCGCTCGCGCGACTGGCCTAGGCTCAGTTCACTGCGCCAGTCGGGGCTGATCTGGTTGTGGCTGTAGACGGTCCAAGTCGCCAGCTTGCTGGCGCCGAGATATATATCCGTCGGCCCCCCGAATCCGCCGCCGTCCGATTCGAAACGCCCGTCACTGCCCTGTACGCGCAGGCCCAGCGTCTGCCCGCTGGCCAATTGCCGGGACAGCGCGACATTAAAGTTGCTATTGCGGTAACCATCGGCATCCCGATTTTCATGGGGGTATTGGTCCGAGTTCATCGCTGACAATCCGCGCGTTGTCTGGCGCGCGATACCGAAGGAATAGCGGGTATCTCCGAAAGCCCCGCTGATTCCCGTGGCTGCGTGTGCGCTGCCATACGAGCCGGCCTCTAGCTGCGCAAAGGCAAGGGCCTTGTCTTGGCCAGGCCGGCTAAAAACCTGAATCACGCCGCCGATGGCGCCGCTGCCGTAGATCGCCGACACATTGCCGCGCACCACCTCGACCCGCTCCACCTGGTCGAGCATGATGTGCTCCAGGCTGACCGTTCCGGTGCTGTCCTGCTTGGTCAGAGGAACACCATCAAGCAGCACCAGTACCTGCATCGCCGCGCTGCCGCGCAGGAACAGACTGGCAGTGGCTCCGCGCCCCCCGCTCTGGCTGAACTGGAAGCCAGCCTCGCCCGCCAACAGCGCCGGCAGGTCCAGCGCCTGCGAGCGCTCGATGTGCTCCCGGCCTATGACCGTCGTATGCGGCAGCGCTTCGCTCAGCAACTGGGACGAACGGCTGGCGCTCACCACGACTGACTGCAGCGCATTCTGGGCGTCTGAAAGGCACGGAACTGCGAGCGCCGCAGTCAGGACAGTGGATCGAACGAGCACGGACACCCACCCGCGAGCGACACGAAATTTCATCATGGAGGAAACCCAGCAAAAAGGCCCTTGCCGTCGTCCCCGACAGCACTGGGCGTCACGGAGCCGCGCAAGCGCAGCTCCACCCTGTTGGCCGGTATCCGGGCTGGTGGAGCAACTTCCATCGCCTTCCCAAGCGCGTGTTCAGGACGCTCAGTGGCCGTGATGGAAGCGGAGTCATGCGACTCGTCCACTTACCGTTGCGGGGGCAGCGCAGGTTAGGTCTGCTGCTGCCAGCGTTCCCTCCTGCTTCCCGTTGAACTGCGGCATGTGAACCACACCGCGAGCACCAACGCCAGCATTCTACGCCGGCCCATTCGCGGCAAACCCTACAATGCCCGCTCTATGTCGAACCCGTCCCGAATCGACCAAATCGCTGAACGCGTGGAGCGCCTGTTGCTGCGCCATGAGGAACTGCAGCGCACCAACGCGCTGCTGGCGGGACAAGTGCAGGCGCTGACGCAGGAGCGCGACTCCCTCAAGTCGAGGCTGGCCGCGGCGCGTGCGCGCGTCGACGCGCTGCTGGATCGCTTGCCCGACGCCGGAAACAAGAGCGAGGCAGCGCGATGAAGCAAATCGAAGTCCAGATAATGGGCCAAAGCTATCTGCTGGGCTGTCCGGTGGGCGGCGAGTCCCAACTGATGGAGGCCGTGCAGCGCGTTGACAGCGCTATGTGCAAGATTCGCGACGGCGGCAAGGTACGCTCGCGCGACCGCATCGCCGTTCTGGCAGCGCTGAATCTCGCCTTCGATCTGGGACTGCGCGCCAGCCCAGTGGGCGACGCGTCCGCGGCAGCGTCGACCCAGGACGACCAGGCAGACCCTCGGGACGACGAGCAGGTGCTGTCGTCGCTGCTGACGCGACTCGACCGTGCGCTGGGCGCAGACGGACAGCTCATTTAGCCGCTTTCTGCACTTTTTTAGAGCTGGCGGCTGGGCCCGGCTGGACCTACAATCGAAAGCGTCTGCGGTGCTCATCGGGCTTTATATTTCCTTGAACCAATGCTCATAGAGCCCGGGCTTGGAACATTGCCCGGCAGGTGTGATCATCTCGCGTCAGATGAACCCGAAGCCAGCGCTGCCCTTGCCCACCTGAACCCCGGTTCAGGATGCCGGTCCGGTGGCACTTGCAGACACCTTGTTCATCGGTTTTCGACACAGCGCGGTCGAAGCCTTCGCCACATAGTACGCCGCATGGGCGCCCCGGGCCGCATTTTCTTGACACCGAGGCGCTGTTGGACCTGAGTCTCACCCTGATCGCCGAACTCATCGTGCTCGGCCTGTGCTCCGGATTCCTGGCCGGTCTGCTGGGCATCGGCGGGGGCATGCTGATGGTGCCATTCCTGACCATCATCCTGACAGCGAGGGCCTTTCCGGATGTCTACACCGTCAAGATGGCGGTAGCCACGTCGCTCGCCACCATCTGTTTTACCTCGCTGTCGTCGGTGCGCGCGCACCACAGGCGAGGTGCGGTTCTGTGGCCGGTGGCGCGTACTCTGGCCCCCGGCATATTGCTCGGCTCCTTCGCCGGTTCGATGGTCGCAGCCGCGCTGCCATCGCGCATCGTGGGCCATCTCTTTGCCGCCTTTGTGGCGTTCGCAGCAACCCAAATGCTTCTGGACCGCAAACCCAAAGCCTCGCGCGTCCTGCCCGGGGCGATGGGAATATTCGGCGCAGGAAACGCGATCGGCGCGCTGTCTGCCTTGGTAGGAGCCGGGGGCGCATTCGTCTCGGTGCCATTCATGACCTGGTGTAACGTGAAAATCCACAACGCGGTCGCCACTTCGTCGGCGCTGGGTTTCCCGATCGCGCTGGCAGGAAGCCTGGGCTACTTGCTGGCCGGCTGGGACCTTCCGCAGATGCCACCCGGCGCCATCGGCTACCTGTTTTGGCCGGGTCTGCTTGCAATTTCTGCCGCCAGCGTGCTAACCGCGCCGCTAGGGGCACGGCTCGCGCACAGCATGGACATCCGTCCCTTGAAGAAGGTATTCGCAGTCGTGCTGTACGCGCTGGCGCTTTATTTCTTGCTGCGCTGAAAGCCTATCGAACCCCACCGCGCAACCGGTGGCGCTCCAGCTACTGCCGGAGTTGAAACCCGGTCGATCGACAAGATGGCCAAACAGGCGGGCTGTCGGACACGGTACAAACCCTAAGGGAGGGGAGAACCCTGGAATGTGGCCGAATATCACCGCATAATGCAGTGACATGTACTGGGCTTCCGCCTTATGGAAGTAAGTTTGAGATTCGCAAGGCTGGCCCAAATCGCAGCACCGAGTAGTCGACCCAAGAACGATCCATCACAAACCAAAGGAGACTCCACAATGCAACGCAACAGCAGCATTCACTGGCCCGCAAAGATTGCGGGCATCCTTGGCTTTGCGATGCTCGCTGCCACGATGCCGTCACAGGCGGCCTGGGAGCCGAACAAGCCGGTAGAGCTCGTCGTTCCAGCGGGAACCGGGGGCGGAGCCGACCAGATGGCGCGGTTGATTCAGGGCATCGTCGTCAAGCACAAGCTGATGAAGGAGTCGATGATCGTCGCCAACAAAGCCGGCGGCGCCGGCGCAGAGGGCTTCATGGCGGTGAAAGAAGCCAAGGGCGACCCGCACAAGCTGATCATCACGCTGTCCAACCTGTTCACCACGCCCATGGCAACCGGAGTGCCGTTCAACTGGAAGGACATGACGCCGGTATCGATGATGGCGCTGGACCAGTTCGTACTCTGGGTCAATGCCGACACGCCGTACAAGACCGCCAAGGACTACTTAACCGCGGTGAAGGCCGCAGGCCCGAACAAATTCAAGATGGGTGGCACCGGCTCCAAGCAGGAAGACCAGATCCTCACCGTCGGACTGGAGAAGGCCACCGGCACCAAGTTCATCTATGTGCCCTACAAAGGCGGCGGTGAGGTAGCGGTGCAACTCGTCGGCGGCCACATCGACTCCACCGTCAACAACCCCATCGAAGCGGTTGCACAGTGGCGCGCCGGCAAGGTGCGCGCACTGTGCGTGTTTGACGATACGCGCATGCCTTATAAGGAAAAAGTGACCGACACCCAGTCCTGGTACGACATACCAACCTGCGCCGAAGCTGGTGTACCGACGGACTATGTCATGCTGCGAGGACTGTTCATGGCGCCGGGCGTCACGGCAGACCAGACAGCCTACTATGTGGACCTGCTCAAGCGGGTGCGCGAGACACCGGACTGGAAGGACTTCCTGGAAAAGGGCGCCTTTAACACCACTTCCATGTCGGGCGCCGATTTCCGAAAATGGCTCGAAGGCGCGGAGGCGATGCACCTGAAGCTGATGAAGGAAGCCGGTTTTCTTGCAAAATAGTCGGCGTTCATGGGCTTCGCTGCCAGCCAACGGTCCGGCAGTTCGTTGCAAGGGCCGCAACCCTCCAGCGCTAGCAACAATGACGCGCTGCGGCGTTGCGGCTATTTTTGCTGGGGCCGGTACCGCGGGTGCGACCCGCCGTTAGGACTGAGTTGTTTCGCGCGCAATGGGGCGCTTCCCACCCGCGTCGCGGATTGAAGGCCGCCCCTCCCGATCATCCAAGGAGCATTCATGGCAGAGCCGCATTCCTCCAATTCCCCTGACAACCCCACGCTGGCCAAGAACCGCACGGTAGATGCCGTGGTGTCGGTCGTCCTGATGCTAATCGGCGCGGTGGTCATCATGGAAGCGCGCCGATTGGGCGCCGAGTGGACCAGCGACGGCCCGGGCTCGGGCTACTTTCCACTGTACATCGGCATCATCATCGAAGTATCGGGGCTTGGAATTTTCTACCAGGCCGTGTTCGGGAATGCGCCCGATCACGGGCCTTTTGTCGACCTCGAACAGGCGCAGCGCGTGCTGTCGGTGCTGCTGCCTGCGGCTCTTTATGTGCTGGTCACCCATTTTCTGGGCCTGTACCTCGCCTCGGCGATCTACATCGCGCTGTTCATGGTGATTCTGGGAAAGTACCCGGCCGGCAAAAGCGTGTTTCTCGCGGTGATCGTCAACACGCTGTTCTTTCTGATGTTCGAAGTCTGGTTCAAGGTGCCTCTTTTCAAAGGCACGCTGGACCCGCTTGCATTTCTCGGCTACTGAATCCGGATCCGGTACGCGAGCGCGTCCATAACCCAAGCATTTCCAGGAGTCGGACCAGATGGAAGAAATCAACGCATTGATGCAGGGCTTCAGCGTCATTCTGACGCCCCTGAATATCGGCCTGATGCTGGTCGGAATCATTCTCGGCGTGCTGATTGGCGTGCTGCCAGGACTGGGCGGCGCCAACGGGGTGGCGATCCTGTTGCCGCTGACCTTCACCATGTCACCTACCTCGGCGATCGTGATGCTCTCCTGCATCTACTGGGGCGCACTATTCGGAGGCGCTATCACGTCGATCCTATTCAACATTCCGGGCGAGCCCTGGTCTGTCGCGACGACTTTCGACGGCTACCCGATGGCCCAGCAAGGGCACGCAGGTCGGGCGCTGACAGCAGCCTTCACCTCGTCCTTCGTCGGGGCGCTGGTTGCGGTGTTGATGATCACCTTTTTGGCGCCGCTGGTCGCCAAGTTCGCGTTGAAGTTCGGCGCGCCGGAGTTCTTCTCGGTCTACCTGCTGACTTTTTGCAGTTTCGTCGGCATGGGCAAGGGCTCGCCGTTCAAGATTCTCGCGGCGATGGCACTGGGATTCGCGTTGGCGGCGGTGGGTATGGACACCGTCACCGGACAGCTGCGACTGACCTTCGGCCAGTCCGAACTGATGCGGGGCTTTGACTTTCTGATAGCGGTGATCGGCCTGTTCGGCATTGGCGAAATTCTGCTGTCGATGGAAGAGGGACTGAATTTTTCCGGCAAGTCGGCAAAAATCAACGCCAAGGTCGTGTGGGAAACCTGGAAGGAATTGCCCCGCTACTGGGTCACGTCGTTGCGCAGTGCCGCGGTGGGCATCTGGATGGGTATCACACCGGGCGGAGCGACGCCAGCGTCATTTATGAGCTATGGGCTGGCCAAGAAAATGTCGAGAAATGGCGCCAAGTTCGGCACCGGCCAGATAGAGGGCGTGGTGGCGCCTGAAACCGCAGCACACGCGGCGGGAACAGCAGCGCTGCTGCCGATGCTCGCGCTTGGCATTCCAGGCTCGCCGACCGCCGCCGTTTTGCTCGGCGGCCTGCTGATCTGGGGCCTCCAACCCGGTCCGCTGCTATTTGTCGAACAGAAAGATTTTGTCTGGGGCCTGATCGCCAGCATGTACTTGGGCAATGTCGTCGGTCTGATCGTGGTTCTGACCACGGTTCCACTGTTCGCGTCGATCCTGCGCATACCCTTTTCCATCATCGCGCCGGTCATTGTGGTCATCTGCGCGATCGGCGCCTACACGGTGCACAGCGCGATGCTCGACATTTGGTTCATGATCGGCTTTGGCGTAATTGGCTATGTGTTCAAGAAGCTCGACTACCCGCTGGCGCCACTGGTGCTCGCGCTGGTGCTGGGCGACAAGGCCGAAGACTCGTTCCGGCAGGCCATGCTCATATCGCAGGGTGATGTCATGATCATGTGGTCCAACCCGCTGGTGGGCAGCATCACCAGTCTGGCGCTGGTGATGCTTTTCTGGCCGCTGCTGTCGCGGATGTTGGGCGCGCTGCGCCCCGCCAGGGCTTAGCCGCAAACCGCGACCCTGTCCACCTTCATCGAAAGCGAAGCGATGCCAGTTATTGCACTGACCCAGGGAATGGGCTCGCTGGCCCAAGACATCGCCGAGCAGTTGGCCAAAGAACTTCAGCTGAGCACGCTGCAGCATGAGGTGACCGAGCGGGTAGCCAGCAAAATGCATGTCTCCAAGAGCCTGATCAGTCGTCTGCGTGCCGGGCGGGCTGGGCCGATCGAACGACTGACAGCCGACCGGGCGAGTATCGAAGTCTATTCGGCCGAAGAGGTGCTTGAAGCCGCCGCCCGAGGCCATGTGGTGCTGCGGGGCTGGGGAGCCACCTGTCTCCTGCGGCCTGTGGCCCACGTTCCCTGCGTACGCATCCTGCGGCCGCTGGCCAAGCGTGTGCAATGGCTGATGGCCGAACTCGACACCGACGATGCCGAACTCGCCGAAGCCGAAATCCGCCGCAGCGACAACGCCAATGCCAGCCGGATGCAGGAGCAGTTCGGCGTGAACTGGGGCGAGCCGGTGCTGTTTGATCTGGTGCTTAATACCGACCGGCTGTCGGTCGATACCTGTGTCGGGCAGATCAAGGCGCTGGTCGCACGGCCCGAGTTTGTCCCGACCGCGTCGTCTAGGGCGATGCTGCAGGCAATGGCCCTGCAGGCGCGCGTGCGATCGGCCCTGCGCGCCAATAACGCCACCCATGATGTCGACATCACGATCGACACCACGGCCCTCGGGGTCCGTCTGCGCGGAATCGTGCTCAATGCCGTAGAACGCAGTGCGGTCGAGCAGGTCGCGGCAGCCGTCTCCGGGGTGGGCGACGTTGACAACCAGCTGCGACTGATGACCAACTCCAGGCAGTTCTCTGCGTCCAAAACCTGACTCAGCGGCACCGTTCTTCAGACTACCGCTACCAACCAGCGCCAAGCGAAAGGCAGCCTTCCATGACCACAGAATCACAGACCATCGACGGCTTCCATCTGCTCATTGATGCGCTCAAGCTCAACAACATCGACACCCTGTTCGGACTGCCCGGCATACCGATCACCGACCTCACGCGCATGGCGCAGGCCGAAGGCATGCGGGTGATTTCGTTCCGCCACGAACAGCACGCCGGGAACGCAGCCGCAGCCGCGGGCTACCTGACCCAAAAGCCCGGCATCTGCCTGACGGTATCGGCCCCGGGTTTCCTCAACGGCCTCACCGCGTTGGCGAACGCCACGGTGAACTGCTTCCCGATGATCCTGATAAGTGGCTCGAGCGAGCGCGAGATCGTCGACCTGCAGCAAGGCGACTACGAGGAAATGGACCAGCTCGCCATCGCCAAGCCGCTGTGCAAGGCCGCCTACCGGGTGCTACACGCCGAAGATATCGGCGTCGGCATCGCGCGCTGCATCCGCGCAGCGCTGTCGGGTCGTCCGGGCGGCGTGTACCTGGACCTTCCGGCCAAGCTGTTCGCGCAGACGATGGATGCAGCCGCGGGCAAGGCCTCGTTGATCAAAGTTGTCGACCCGGCTCCGCGACAGATACCGGCTTCCGACTCGGTGGACCGGGCACTGGCCCTGCTCAAGGGTGCCAGACGCCCGCTGATACTGCTGGGCAAGGGCGCCGCCTACGCGCGGGCGGACGCGGACATCCGCGCGCTGGTCGAAAAGACCGGGATACCTTACCTGCCAATGTCGATGGCCAAGGGCCTGCTGCCCGACACGCACCCGCTGTCGGCTTCGGCGGCGCGGTCCTATGTGCTCGCGCAGGCCGACGTCGTGATGCTGATCGGTGCGCGCCTGAACTGGCTGCTGTCGCACGGCAAAGGCAAGACCTGGGGCGCGCCCGCTGCCAAGCAATTCATCCAGATCGACATCGCGCCCACCGAGATCGACAGCAACGTGGCCATCGCTGCACCCCTGATCGGCGATATCGGATCTTGCGTGGCGGCACTGCTGACGGGCATCGGGCCGAACTGGGCCAAGGCGCCGGCCGATTGGATCGGAGCAATCACCGAGCGCAAGGATAAGAACCTGTCGAAGATGGCGGAAACGCTGGCCAAGAACCCTTCGCCGATGAACTTCCACAGCGCGCTGGGCGCCATACGCGAGGTCGTCAAAGCCAACCCGAGCGCGATGCTGGTCAACGAGGGCGCCAACACACTAGATTTCACGCGCAGCATCGTCGACATGTACGAACCCCGCAAGCGTCTCGACGTGGGAACCTGGGGAATCATGGGCATTGGGATGGGCTACGCGGTGGCCGCCGCAGTGGTAACGGGCAAGCCGGTGATCGCCATCGAAGGCGACAGCGCCTTCGGCTTTTCCGGCATGGAGGTCGAGACCATCTGCCGCTACAACCTGCCGGTCTGCGTGGTGGTTTTCAACAACAACGGCGTGTACCGCGGCACCGACGTCAATGGCTCGGGTGGCGCCGATGTGGCGCCGACCGTTTTCGTCAAAGGCGCGCGCTACGACAAGATGATGGAGGCGTTCGGCGGTGTCGGCGTGCACGCCACGACACCCGCCGAATTATCGGTGGCATTGAACGAGGCGCTACGATCCGGCAAGCCGACGCTGATCAATGCGGTCATCGACGAAACCGCCGGGACGGAAAGCGGCCGCATCACCATGCTGAATCCGCAGACCGCGGCCAACAAAAAATAACCTGCGCCCACAAGGAGACCCCCATGAGCAAAGCACTAGACGGCGTTCGCATTCTCGACTTCACCCATGTTCAGTCCGGCCCGACCTGCACCCAACTGCTCGCCTGGTTCGGTGCCGACGTGATCAAGGTGGAAAAAGCCGGCGAAGGGGATGCAACGCGTGGCCAACTTCGCGATATCCCCGGCGTTGACAGCCTGTACTTCACGATGCTCAACCACAACAAGCGCTCGATCACGGTCAACACCAAGGACCCGAAGGGCAAGGAAGTGCTGGACCGCCTGATCAAGACCTGTGACGTCTTGGTGGAGAACTTTGCGCCGGGAGCGCTCGACCGCATGGGTTTCACCTGGGAGCGTATCCAGGAGCTGAACCCGCGCATGGTCGTCGCGTCGGTCAAGGGCTTCGGGCCCGGGAAATACGAGGACTGCAAGGTGTACGAGAACGTGGCGCAATGCGCCGGGGGAGCCGCGTCGACGACCGGCTTTGACGATGGCCCGCCACTGGTCACTGGCGCACAGATTGGCGACTCTGGCACCGGGCTGCACCTGGCGCTGGGAATCGTAGCGGCGCTGTACCAGCGCAACGCGACCGGCCGCGGCCAAAAGGTTCTGGCGCCGATGCAGGACGCGGTGCTCAACCTGTGCCGGGTCAAGCTGCGCGACCAGCAGCGCCTGGAGCGTACCCATACGCTCAACGAGTACCCGCAGTATCCCGACACCGCTTTTGGCGACGCAGTTCCGCGCGCCGGCAATGCCTCGGGCGGTGGTCAGCCCGGCTCCATCCTGAAATGCAAGGGATGGGAGAACGACCCCAATGCCTATATCTACTTCATAACCCAGGCCGCCGTATGGCCGGCGGTGTGCAAGGTGATCGGGCAGGAGGACTGGATCACCGACCCGGCCTACGCCAAGCCAGCGGCGCGCCTGCTGCACCTCAAACCGATATTCGCGCGCATCGAAAAATGGACCATGACCAAGACAAAGTTCGAGGCGATGGAGATCCTGAACCAGTACGACATTCCCTGCGGCCCGATACTGTCCATGAAGGAAATTTCCGAGGAGCCGTCGCTGCGTGCGACCGGAACGATCGTAGAGGTCGACCATCCCGAGCGCGGAAAGTACCTCACGGTGGGCAACCCGATCAAGATGTCCGACAGCGCGACCGAAGTCACGCGCTCGCCGCTGCTTGGCGAGCATACCGACGAGGTGCTGCAACAACTCGGTTATTCGGCAGTCGAGATAAGTTCGCTGCGTGAAGCGAAAGTCATCTGAGCGTCGCCCACCCAACCCGAACCCCATCATGAAAATTGTCATCATCGGACAGCAGGATTTTGGCAAGGCCGCACTCGAGGCCTTTCTCAACCGTGGTGACCAGATCGTCGGCGTATTTTGCCGGCCCGAAAAAGCCGGCAGCAAGCCCGACGCGATGCGGCTCGAGGCCGAGGCCCGCGGCCTGCAGGTATTTCAACTCGACAACCTCACCGGCGACGCGGCACAGGAGGCGATGCGTTCGCTGGCGCCTGATCTGGGCGTGATGGCCTATGTGCTGCAGTTTGCGCCGCAGTCGCTGCTACAGATACCAAAGCACGGAACCATCCAGTTCCACCCTTCCCTGCTGCCAAAATACCGGGGGCCATCGGCGATCAACTGGGCGATTGCGCGTGGAGAAACGCAAACCGGCCTGACGATCTTCCGACCCAGCGATGGGCTCGACGAAGGTGCGGTGATTCTGCAAAAAACCTGCAGCATCGGTCCTGACGAAACTCTGGGCGAGGTCTATTTCAACAAGTTGTTCCCGCTGGGCGTGGCGGCGCTGCTTGAGGCCGCAGACGCGGTGGTTGCCGGACAGTACCGAACCGACGAGCAGGACGAGTCGCAGGCTGGCTACGAAGGCTGGTTCTTGGCGGCTGAATCCAGGCTGAACTGGGCCAACCATGTCAACCAAGTCTACGATGTGATCCGGGCCTGCAACCCGGCTCCCGGCGCCTGGACGATGCTTGGAGAAAAGAAAATATTTCTGTTTGACAGCCGCAAGCGCATCGTCGGCCGCTACGCAGACAGCAAAGGAAAACCCGGCGAAATAACGCAGATCGGCGACACCTCGATCATCGTCAATGCCCAAGGAGGGCAGATCGAGGTACTGAAGCTAAGGGCCGAGGACGGCAAAAAGATGGGCGCGGCCGACTGGGCGAGGGCCCAGGGCCTGGCGAGCGCAAGCCGCTTCGGCTAAGCACAAGCCCTTTCGAGCGTCTCAACCCATGTGCAGGCCGCCGTTGACCGAGAAGTCTGCGCCGGTGGAGTAGCCTCCCTCGTTCGAAGCAAGCCAGGCGATGATCGACGCGATCTCGCTGGGCTCGCCGAGGCGTTTGACCGGAATCGTTGCAACGATCTTGGCCAGCACATCCTCGCGAATCGCCTTGACCATGTCGGTACCGATATAACCCGGGCTGACGGTGTTGACGGTCACCCCCTTGCTCGCCATTTCCTGCGCCAGCGCCATGGTAAAGCCGTGCATCCCGGCCTTGGCCGCCGAGTAATTGGTCTGGCCCGCCTGCCCTTTCTCGCCATTGACCGACGAGATATTGATGATGCGGCCCCAACCTTTTTCCACCATATCGGCCACTACCTGCTTGGTGACGTTGAACATCGAGTTGAGGTTGGTTTCGATCACGGTGTCCCAGTCCTCGCGCGTCATCTTCAGGAACATGCGGTCCTTGGTAATTCCCGCGTTGTTGACCAGCACGTCGATAGCGCCGTGTTCGAGTTTGGTCTTGCCAAACGCGGCCACGGTGGAGTCCCAATTGCCCACATTGCCCACCGACGCGTAAAAAGTGTAGCCCAGCGCCGCCTGCTCGGCGATCCATTTGGAATGGTCCCGCGTCGGGCCGCAACCGGCAATGACCTTGAAGCCCTCCTTGTGCAGGCGCTGGCAAATAGCGGTTCCGATACCGCCCATCCCGCCCGTGACATATGCAATTTTTTGAGTCATTATTTTCCCTTGGTTGTGTGACTGATTGGCTTAGCGATCAACGCTCGACGGTCATGGCAACGCCCATTCCGCCGCCGATGCAGAGCGAGGCGATGCCCTTTTTGGCGTCGCGCTTTTGCATTTCGTGCAGCAGGGTGACCAGTATCCGGCAGCCGGACGCGCCGATCGGATGGCCGATGGCGATCGCGCCACCGTTGACGTTGACCTTGGATGTGTCCCAGCCCATTTCCTGATTCACGGCGCAAGCCTGCGCGGCGAATGCCTCGTTGATTTCCAGAAGGTCGAGGTCCTGCGCCTTCCAGCCAGCGCGCTGCAAGGCTTTGGTCGACGCGGGAACCGGCCCCATTCCCATGAAGGCCGGATCCAGTCCGCTGGTGGCAAAGCTCGCAATACGTCCCAAAGGCGTGAGGCCCAGCGATGCGGCCTTGCGGGCCGTCATCACCATCACCGCAGCGGCGCCGTCGTTGATGCCCGAGGCGTTGCCGGCGGTCACGCTACCGGCCTTGTCAAAAGCCGGGCGCAGACCCGCGAGCGCTTCTGCGCTGGTCTTCTTGTTGATGTATTCATCGGCGGAAAAAACGATGGGCTCGCCTTTGCGCTGGGCGATTGAAAAGGCCATGATTTCATCCTTGAAGCGGCCGGCGTCCTGCGCAGCGGCTGCTTTCTGCTGGCTCGCCAGCGCCAGCGCGTCCTGCGCTTGCCGGCTGATGCCGTACTTCTTGGCCACATTCTCAGCGGTGATGCCCATGTGGTACTGGTTGTAGACGTCCCACAGGCCGTCAACGATCATGCTGTCGACCATTTTCCAGTCGCCCATGCGCTGTCCATCGCGCGAGCCCAGCAGCACATGCGGCGAGGCGCTCATGTTTTCCTGACCCCCGGCGATCACGATCTCGCTGTCGCCGCAGGCCACGGCTTGCGCAGCGAGCATCACCGCCTTCAGGCCCGATCCGCACACCGCATTGATCGTAAGTCCGGGTGTTCCCTGGTGCAGACCGCTCTTGATGACCGCCTGGCGCGCCGGATTCTGCCCAGCGCCGGCAGACAGCACCTGACCCATGATCACCTCGCCCACCTGCTCGGCTGCCAGACCGCTGCGCTTGAGCACCTCGGCGATGATCGCCGCCCCCAACTCGGTGGCCGGCGTCTTGGCCAGCGTCCCACCAAACTTGCCGACCGCTGTGCGTGCGGCCGAAACGATGACGATATCTTCCATGCTGTATCTCCAGTTGCAGATTGAATACTTAACTAGGCCTTGGCCTTCACATAGCGGCCCGGGGCTGCCTCTATGGCCTTGTACTTCCCGCTTCCATAGCGCCTTGGCGCCGCCTTCAGCTTGCCGCTGCGGGCGCCAAGCCATGCGCTCCAGTCCGGCCACCAGCTGCCCGGGTGCTCGCAGGCGCTGGCAATCCATTCCTCGGCATGGGGCGGGAAACGGTTGGCCGGCCCTGTCCAGTAGCTGCGCTTCTTCTTGGCCGGCGGGTTGATCACGCCGGCGATATGACCCGAGGCGCCCATCACGAAGCGCTTCTTGCCGGGCAGATGCTGGGTCGATGCATAAGCGCCTGCCAGGGGCACAATATGGTCCTCCCGCGAGCCATAGATATAGACCGGCATATCGACCCGACGCAGGTCGATGGCCTGTCCGCAAACGACCGCCGCACCAGGCTGGATCAGCCGATTCTCCAGATAGGTGTTACGCAGATACCAGGTATAAAACGGGCCCGGAAGGTTGGTCGAGTCGCTGTTCCAGTACAGCAGGTCAAAGGGCGGGGGCGTATCACCCTTGAGGTAGTTGCCCACCACATAGTTCCACACCAAGTCGTTGGGGCGCAGAAATGAAAAGGTGGACGCAAGGTCGCCGCCCTTCATCAACCCGCCCTGGCCCATTTCCTGCTCGCGGTAGCGCACGAAGGCCTC